>Ga0255777_10000069_pt1 | contig 91830 bp, 101 predicted proteins | sample 101ome_15_FD_179975 | JGI IMG/M metagenome (GOLD analysis project Ga0255777, IMG submission 179975) | Coastal salt marsh microbial communities from the Groves Creek Marsh, Skidaway Island, Georgia - 101402AT metaG (version 2) | ecosystem: Environmental > Aquatic > Marine > Intertidal zone >... | reverse complement strand
CTAGAAACAATAGATTCTGGAGATAAAGTAAAAAGTATATTCGAAGAAGTTTTCGAAATCGAAAAATAAAAAAACAAAACTTAGGTTAACATCATTGATGATGGTTAATCTAAGTTTATATATATAATAAATTAGGCCCAGTAGGATTCGAACCTACATTAGAGACTTAGAAGGTCTCTGTCCTGATCCCTTAGACGATGAGCCCTATTAAAAAAAATAGTTTTCTTAGTATATTTGATTAATATCATAATATAAAAATAAAATATAGTCAAATTAAAAAAAAGCTTCAAAATATATTTATATTTAAATTAAATATACGCTTTATTTTAAATAAATAAAAATTTAATTTAAAAATTATGGATATTTATTTGAATCTACCCCATAATACAACAGTAACAGACAAGATGTCTGGAAATAAAAATTCAACTTATAAACAAAAAAGGAAATAAATAATATGACTACAACTCTACAACGTCGTGAGAACGTAAGCTTCTGGGAGCAGTTCTGCTCATGGGTAACTTCAACTGACAACCGTCTATACATCGGATGGTTCGGATGTCTAATGATCCCTACTCTACTAACTGCTATCTCTTGCTTCATCATCGGTTTCATCGCTGCACCTCCAGTAGATATCGATGGTATTCGTGAGCCAGTTGCTGGATCTCTTCTTTACGGAAACAACATCATTTCTGGTGCAATCGTTCCTTCATCTAACGCTATCGGTGTACACTTCTACCCAGTATGGGAAGCAGCTTCACTTGATGAGTGGCTTTACAACGGTGGTCCTTACCAACTAATCGTATTCCACTTCTTCATCGGAGTATGTGCTTACATCGGACGTGAGTGGGAGCTTTCTTACCGTCTAGGTATGCGTCCTTGGATCTGTGTAGCTTTCTCTGCTCCAGTAGCAGCAGCTGCAGCTGTATTCATCGTTTACCCAATCGGTCAAGGTTCTTTCTCTGACGGTATGCCTCTAGGTATCACTGGAACTTTCAACTTCATGATCGTATTCCAAGCTGAGCACAACATCCTAATGCACCCATTCCACATGGCTGGTGTTGCTGGTGTATTCGGTGGATCTCTATTCTCAGCTATGCACGGTTCTCTTGTAACTTCTTCACTAATCCGTGAAACTACTGAGAACGAGTCTGCTAACTACGGATACAAGTTCGGTCAAGAAGAAGAGACTTACAACATCGTAGCTGCACACGGTTACTTTGGTCGTCTAATCTTCCAATACGCTTCATTCAACAACTCACGTGCTCTTCACTTCTTCCTAGGTGCATGGCCAGTAGTTGGAATTTGGCTAACTTCTCTAGGTGTTTCTACAATGGCATTCAACCTAAACGGATTCAACTTCAACCAATCAGTTGTTGATTCTCAAGGTCGTGTTATTAACACTTGGGCTGATATCCTAAACCGTTCAAACCTTGGTATCGAAGTTATGCACGAGCGTAACGCTCACAACTTCCCTCTAGACCTAGCTTCTGCTGAGTCTATGCCAGTTGCTCTAGTTGCTCCAGCAATCGCTGCGTAATTATTGTAATAGAGTTAGTTCGTAAACTAATAAAACCATCACTCTTTTGAGTGGTGGTTTTTTTTTTGCAAAATTTTTAGAAAATACTTGAAAAAAGTACAGATAAGTATTAATATATAATCATAACTTTATGGGGTATCGCCAAGCGGTAAGGCAGCGGACTTTGACTCCGTTATTCCTAGGTTCAAATCCTAGTACCCCAAATACTAACATCTAGATAGAAAAGTTTTAAATTATAAAAAATATTTATTAATATAATATAAATAATTTTTTTAATGAGTAATAAAGATAAAATTGAAGCGGGTAACGCGATTCGAACGCGCGGCACCAACCTTGGCAAGGTTATGCTCTACCACTGAGCTATACCCGCTAAATGATATACCTTATATATTAACCTAAAATGGATAACTTCTCAAGTAAAAAATAAAAAAAAAGTAAAATATTTACCTTTTTTACGAAAAAGAAGATTTAACTGTTTAAATAACTACAATAATTGTTACTATTCAAAAGCTTTTAAATCTTTAAAAACAACAGAAAAATAATTTAGTTACAAACTAAATTTGTAAGAATTAATTAAGCTAATTACAAATTAAGTATGTTTGTTAATAAAATTAAGTTGAAATATCTAGTATAATTAAAGTAACTATTTACTTGTTATCTTTTTAATTAGACTAGATTAGAAGATTTTATTTATTTATCTTTAGATGGGAGAATATCAATGATATTTAGCTCAACTGAGCAGGACGTTAAAACAGTCAAAGTTTCCACAGAGGAAAACCCTGTCGTAACTTCCTTCCAAAAATGGGGTCAACCCGGGCACTTTTCTCGTTCTTTAGCAAAAGGTCCTAAAACAACAACTTGGATCTGGAATTTACACGCGGATGCTCACGATTTCGATGCGCAAACAAATTCTCTAGAAGATGTTTCTAGAAAGATTTTTAGTGCACACTTCGGTCAGCTTTCTATTATATTCCTATGGATTAGTGGAATGTTTTTCCACGGAGCACGTTTCTCTAACTATTCAGCTTGGCTTTCAAACCCAACTGGTATTAAACCTAGTGCTCAAATCGTTTGGCCTATCGTAGGACAAGAAATCTTAAATGGTGACGTAGGGGGCGGGTTCCAAGGAGTTCAAATTACTTCTGGGTTCTTCCAAATTTGGCGTGCTGCAGGTATTACTAACGAAGTTGAATTATACTGGACAGCTATTGGTGGTCTTGTAGCTTCTGGGCTTATGTTATTTGCTGGTTGGTTCCACTACCACAAATCTGCTCCAAAGCTAGAATGGTTCCAAAACGTAGAGTCAATGCTAAACCACCACTTAGCGGGTCTTTTAGGTTTAGGTTCATTATCTTGGGCAGGTCACCAAATCCACATAGCTTTACCAATTAATAAGCTATTAGATGCTGGAGTATCTCCACAAGAGCTACCTCTACCTCATGAGTTCTTAACTAACCACGAATTAATGAACCAGCTATACCCTAGTTTCAAGCAAGGTCTAGTACCTTTCTTTACACTAGAATGGGGTGCTTATTCAGACTTCTTAACATTTAAGTCTGGTCTAAACCCTGTAACAGGAGGCCTATGGCTTACTGATACAGCACACCACCACTTAGCGATCGCTGTAATGTTCATTGTTGCTGGTCACATGTACCGAACTAACTGGGGTATTGGACACTCACTTAAAGAGATCCTAGAAGGGCACAAAGGTCCTTTCACAGGTGAAGGGCACAAAGGTCTTTATGAAATCCTAACTACTTCTTGGCACGCACAGCTAGCGATTAACTTAGCTATGGTAGGGTCTTTAAGTATTATTGTTGCTCACCACATGTATGCAATGCCACCATACCCATACATTGCTACAGACTATGCAACACAACTATCACTATTCACTCACCACATGTGGATCGGTGGATTCTGTGTAGTAGGTGCTGGAGCGCACGCTTCAATCTTTATGGTAAGAGACTACGACCCAACTCAGTCGTACAACAACCTTCTAGATAGAGTACTAAGACACAGAGAAGCTATCATTTCTCACCTAAATTGGGTTTGTATTTTCCTAGGTATGCACAGTTTTGGACTTTACATCCACAACGATACTATGCGAGCTCTTGGAAGATCTAAGGACATGTTCTCAGATTCAGCAATTAAGCTTGAACCTGTATTTGCTAAGTGGATTCAAAGTTTCCACACAATAGCGAACCAAGGAACTGCTCCTAACGCATTAGCAACAACGAGTTATGCTTTTGGTGGAGATGTAGTAAGTGTTAACGGCAAAGTAGCTATGATGCCTATTTACTTAGGTACAGCTGACTTTATGGTACACCACATTCACGCATTTACAATTCACGTAACAGTGTTAATCCTTCTAAAAGGTACTTTATTTGCACGTAGTTCTCGACTAATACCGGATAAGGCAAACCTTGGTTTCCGATTCCCTTGTGATGGTCCTGGCCGTGGAGGTACATGTCAAGTATCTGCTTGGGACCACGTATTCCTTGGTCTATTCTGGATGTACAACGCAATCTCAGTAGTAATTTTCCACTTCAGCTGGAAAATGCAATCAGACGTATGGGGTAGTGTTTCAGATGAAGGAGTAGTATCTCACATAACTGGAGGAAACTTCACGAACTCATCAATCACGATTAACGGTTGGCTTAGAGACTTCTTATGGGCGCAAGCTTCACAAGTAATTCAGTCATACGGTTCTGCTCTATCAGCTTACGGTCTAATCTTCCTAGGGGCACACTTTATTTGGGCTTTCAGTCTAATGTTCCTATTCAGTGGAAGAGGTTACTGGCAAGAGCTTATTGAGTCAGTAGTTTGGGCACACAACAAGCTTAAGTTAGCTCCAGCTATTCAACCTCGTGCACTAAGTATTACTCAAGGTCGTGCAGTAGGTCTAGCACACTACCTTCTAGGTGGTATCGGAACTACTTGGGCATTCTTCGAGGCAAGAATTATATCTGTTGGATAATTACTTAACTCGTAAACCTTAAAAAATAAATAAGGTTAAAAATCCAAAATAAGAAGTATTTTTAGAAAAAAAAATTAATCTATGGCGACAAAATTTCCTAAGTTTAGTCAAGCTTTAGCGCAAGATCCTTCCACAAGACGTATTTGGTACGGTATCGCTACAGCTCACGATTTCGAAAGTCATGATGGTATGACTGAAGAAGTTCTATATCAAAAGATATTTTCATCACACTTTGGTCACTTAGCTGTGATCTTCTTATGGTCTTCAGGGCACCTATTTCACGTAGCTTGGCAAGGTAACTTTGAACAGTGGGTTCTGAACCCTCTAAAAGTTAAGCCGGTTGCACACGCAATTTGGGATCCACACTTTGGTCAAGCAGCTGTAAAAGCTTTTACTAAGTCATCAGCACCTTACCCAGTAGACCTAGCAACTTCAGGAGTATACCACTGGTGGTACACTATCGGAATGCGCACAAATGTAGAACTTTATACAGGTTCAATCTTCCTTCTAATTCTATCTGCAGTAATGCTTGCAGCAGGTTGGTTACACTTACAACCTCGTTTCACACCAGCTCTAGCATGGTTTAAGAACAATGAATCAAGATTAAACCACCACCTTTCAGGTCTGTTTGGTGTAAGTTCTCTAGCTTGGTCAGGTCACTTAGTTCACGTAGCTATCCCAGAGTCACGTGGTGTAGATGTAAATTGGACAAACTTCCTTTCTGTATTACCTCACCCAGAAGGTTTAAAGCCATTCTTCTCTGGTAACTGGAGTGCTTACAGTGAGAATCCGGACAGTCTTCAACACATCTTCAGTACTTCTGAAGGTTCTGGAACTGCAATCCTAACTTTCCTAGGAGGTTTCCACCCACAAACTCAATCAATGTGGCTAACAGATATTGCACACCACCACCTAGCTATTGCTGTAATCTTTATCTTAGCAGGTCATATGTACCGTACTAACTGGGGTCTAGGTCACTCAATGAAAGATATTCTTGAAGCTCACCAACCACCTTCAGGGCGTCTTGGTAGAGGTCACTCAGGTCTATTTGAGACTATTACAGAGTCTCTACACATGCAACTAGGTCTAGCTCTAGCTTCTCTAGGGGTAGCAACATCTCTAGTAGCTCAGCACATGTATGCTTTACCTTCGTACGCTTTCATGGCTAAAGATTTTGTAACTCAAGCAGCACTATATACACACCACCAGTACATTGCTGGGTTCCTAATGGTAGGTGCATTTGCTCACGGAGCTATTTTCTTTGTTCGTGACTACGATCCTGAAACAAACAAAGATAACGTTCTAGCTAGAATGCTAGAGCACAAAGAAGCTATTATTTCTCACTTAAGTTGGGTATCTTTATTCTTAGGTTTCCACATCCTAGGTCTATATATTCACAACGATACTATGATGGCATTCGGTACTCCTGAGAAGCAAATCCTTGTTGAGCCAGTTTTTGCTCAATGGATTCAATCAGCTTCTGGTAAAGCAGCTTACGGCTTTGATGTACTACTAGCATCTCCAGACAGTCCAGCTACTGTAGCAAGTAGCCAAATCTGGCTACCTAACTGGTTAGAAGCAATAAACAGTGGTAAAAACTCACTATTCCTGAAAATAGGACCTGGTGACTTTATGGTACACCACGCAATTGCTTTAGCTCTTCACACGACAACTCTAATCCTTGTAAAAGGTGCTTTAGACGCACGTGGTTCGAAACTAATGCCAGATAAGAAGGACTTCGGTTTCAGCTTCCCATGTGATGGACCAGGTCGTGGAGGTACGTGTGACATTTCACCTTGGGATGCTTTCTACCTAGCTATGTTCTGGATGCTTAACACAATTGGTTGGGTTACATTCTACTGGCACTGGAAGCACATTACTCTATGGCAAGGAAACACAACTCAATTTAACGAGTCTTCTACTCACCTAATGGGTTGGTTAAGAGATTACCTATGGTTAAACTCTTCTCCACTAATTAACGGTTACAACCCTTATGGAGTTAACAACCTTTCAGTTTGGGCTTGGATGTTCCTATTCGGTCACCTTATCTGGGCAACAGGTTTCATGTTCTTAATCTCTTGGCGTGGTTACTGGCAGGAGCTTATTGAGACAATTACTTGGGCTCACGAGCGTACTCCAATTGCAAACGTAGTTAAGTGGAAAGATAAGCCAGTGGCTCTATCTATCGTACAAGCGCGTCTTGTAGGTCTAGTACACTTTACTGTAGGTTATATCTTAACTTACGCAGCATTTGTTATTGCTTCAACAACTGGTAAATTCGGTTAAAAAGTATTACAAATTATGTAAAAAAGTATAAAAAGAGTAAAAGTAGCTTTAAGCTACTTTTACTCTTTTTTTTTTATAAAAAAAAATATATAGATTCAACCTAAAAATTTAAGAAAAATAAAACAAATGCCAGGAAGCAGATTTGAACTGCTGACACGAGGATTTTCAATCCACTGCTCTACCAACTGAGCTATCCCGGCTTTAATTAAATATAATTGTACCAAAGAATGGAGAAAAGATCAACTAAAAAAACAGTTCGGAAAATACACCTATAAAAAATAATTTTAAAGAGTTATATTTTATATTAACCAATATAAATATTATTTAAATTAGATAGGTTAAAAATGGGAAAAGTAGTAGGTATCGATTTAGGTACAACGAACTCGGTTGTAGCTGTTATGGAAGGAGGAAAGCCTACAGTAATTACTAACGCAGAAGGTGGACGAACAACACCTTCGGTAGTAGCTTATGCTAAAAATGGTGATTTACTTGTAGGACAAATTGCAAAAAGACAAGCGGTAATAAACCCAGAAAATACCTTTTATTCAGTAAAAAGGTTTATTGGCCGCCAAGCAAATGAGGTTCCAGATGAACTAAAGCAAACATCTTATAAAGTAGTAGATGAAAATGGAAAAATCCGTTTAAACTGTCCAAGCCTTAATAAAACATTTGCATCAGAAGAAATTTCAGCACAAGTATTAAGAAAACTAGCCAATGACGCAAATAAATACTTAGGTGAAAAAGTAGAACAAGCTGTAATCACAGTCCCAGCATATTTTAATGATTCTCAAAGGCAGGCAACGAAAGATGCAGGAAAAATTGCGGGTCTTGATGTATTAAGAATTATTAATGAGCCTACAGCAGCGTCTTTATCGTACGGCTTAGATAAAAAGAATAATGAAACTATTCTAGTTTTTGATCTGGGTGGTGGTACATTCGACGTATCTATCTTAGAAGTAGGAGATGGTGTTTTTGAAGTACTTTCAACTTCAGGGGATACTAGATTAGGCGGAGATGATTTCGATGAAAAGGTAGTAAGCTGGTTACTAGACGATTTTAAAGCTCAAGAAGGTATTGACTTAAGAAAAGACAGCCAAGCTTTACAGCGATTAACAGAAGCTGCCGAAAAAGCTAAAATCGAGCTATCGAATTTAAGCCAAACAGAGATTAACCTACCATTCATTACAGCAGGTGAAGATGGGGCAAAGCATATTGAAAAGACGCTAACGGCAGCAAAATTTGAAAGTCTATGTAGTGATTTAATCGACAGATGCGGAATTCCAGTAGAAAACGCTTTAAAAGATGCTAAGTTAAATGCGAACCAAATTGACGAAGTGGTTCTAGTGGGAGGTTCAACAAGAATACCAGCAGTTAAAAAACTAGTAGCTAAAGTTTTAGGTAAAGAACCTAATGAAACAGTAAACCCAGATGAAGTAGTAGCAGTAGGGGCGGCTATCCAAGCAGGAGTACTTTCAGGAGAAGTTAAAGATATTTTACTTCTAGACGTAACCCCTTTATCACTAGGTGTTGAAACTTTAGGTGGTGTAACTACAAAGATCATCCCAAGAAATACAACAGTACCGACTAAAAAATCCGAAGTATTCTCAACTGCTGTAGATAATCAACCAAATGTAGAAATTCATGTCCTTCAAGGTGAGCGTGAGTTTGCTAAAGATAACAAGAGTTTAGGAACATTCAGATTAGATGGGATTTTACCAGCACCACGTGGTGTACCTCAAATCGAAGTAACTTTTGACATTGATGCAAATGGTATTCTATCGGTAACAGCAAAAGATAAAGGTACTTCTAAAGAACAAAGTATTACAATTACAGGTGCTTCAACACTACCTCAGGATGAAGTAGACAGAATGGTTGAGGAAGCTGAAAAAAATGCATCCTCAGATAAAGAGAAAGCTGAAAACGTAAAAATTAAAAACGAGGCCGATTCTGCATGTTACCAAGCCGAAAAACAAATTAAAGAATTCCCTGACGAAATAAAGGCTCAAAATGAAGATTTAATCAAAGAGCTTGAATCTATAATAGAAACATTAAAAGCCGACATAAATGCAGAGAATTATGATCAAATAAGAGAAAACAATAAAAAACTTCAAGAAAAAATGATGGAAATAGGCCAAAAAGCTTATGCAAACCAAGCAGGAGCAGATAGCGCACCGCCAAATAACACGAAAAGTGGTAATGATGATGTAATTGATGCAGATTTTTCTGAAGCCAAGTAAATATATTAGAAGGTACTTTAAGTACCTTCTAATAAAGGTAAAAAAGCGCTTTCTTTTTTTTTTAAAGTAATGTATTATGAGGATGTAATTCAAAAAATCGGGGATGTGGTGGAATGGTAGACACAACAGACTTAAAATCTGTTGACCTAATTTGGTCGTGAGGGTTCAAGTCCCTCCATCCCTAAGTATCAGAATAAAAACTAAGTAAAAAAAAGTCACCTTTTTTACGAATAATAATATTTTGAAAAAATAAATTTAATTTCTTTTTTAACTTAGAAACATGCATTTCAACGATATTGGACTTAAACGACCAATGATCCTCATAACCCCAAACTTCTTTCAGTATTAGTGATTTGTGACAAACCTGGTTTTTTTGAGATAATAGCAATGCAAGAATACTAAATTCAGTTTTAGTCAAAGCTATAGTTCCCATAAAAGTATAAACTTTTTTATTACCCTCATATAAATCAAGGTTTAAAAAATTATTAAATAAATTTACATCATAAGAATCCCTAAGATCTAAAAGAGATAATATTTTGAGATCCAGTGACTTTATTGAGAAAGGTTTAAGCAAAACATCATAGATGTTGAAAAAAGTTGACTCTAAGCATCTAGAATTGTCAGATATAAGTAAAACAGAAGCTTTTGAATTTAGTTTAAGCTTTAAAAAAAGATCAAAGAAATCAAATGATAAATCATCCTCTAATAAAATAAAATCAAAAGATTCTCCATAAACAAGATCCCAAAAATGTGGTTCATAATAAGCAGTATAAAAAACACCACCAAAGAGAGAAACCCTAGCGGTTAAAATTTTTAATAAGTATTTATCTGAACAAAAGATTAAAAAGCGAGGTGGGTTTGTCATATTTTTTTTTATAAAAAAACAGAAAAAAGCCATAGTTTAAAAACTATGGCTTTAATGTGAATTACTTAGCTAAAGTAGCCGCTTGAAGACGAGCGCGAGCTTTTTTAATGTTCTTTTTAGATTCTAAAATTTCTTTAGGAGAAGAAGCTTGGTTGGAAAGAGCAATAGCTTTTTCTAAATCAGCTTCAGCTTTAGTGACGTCAATTTTAGAACCTTGCTCAGCAGCATTTATAAGAAGAGTTAAGTTATCATTCTCAACTTCTACAAAACCGCCCATTAGAGCTAAAGGAACCCATTTATCGTTAATACGAACTCGCATAACACCAGTGTCTAAAGCAGTAAGTAAAGGCGCGTGACCTTGAAGAATACCTACTTGCCCAGTACTACTAGGTAGAATTGCCTCATCAGCCTCTGTCTCCCAAACAGTTCTGTCAGGAGCAATAATTTTTATGTTTAAACTCATTTGAAGGCCTGATTAGATAAATTTAATTACAGTGACTCAGCTTTTTGGATAGCTTCGTTAATATCACCAACAAGGTAGAAAGCTTGCTCAGGTAGGTCATCAAGTTCACCATCTAAGATCATGTTGAAACCTTTAATACCGTCTGCAAGAGATACATACTTTCCTGGAGATCCTGTAAATACCTCGGCAACAAAGAATGGTTGTGATAAGAATCTTTCAACCTTTCTAGCACGTGCTACAGTAAGTCTATCTTCTTCAGAAAGCTCATCAAGACCAAGGATAGCAATAATATCCTGTAGTTCTTTGTACTTTTGCAGAGTTGACTTAATACGCTGTGCAGTTGCATAGTGCTCGGCACCTACAATATTTGGTTGAAGCATTGTAGAAGTAGAATCTAGAGGGTCTACAGCAGGGTAAATTCCTTTAGAAGCAAGACCACGTGAAAGTACAGTAGTAGCATCAAGGTGAGCAAATGTAGTAGCTGGTGCAGGGTCAGTTAAGTCATCAGCAGGTACATAAACAGCTTGGATAGAAGTAATCGATCCATCAGTAGTAGACGTAATACGTTCTTGAAGACCACCCATTTCAGTAGCAAGTGTAGGTTGGTAACCTACAGCAGAAGGCATACGGCCAAGAAGTGCAGAAACCTCAGCACCAGCTTGTACAAATCTGAAAATGTTGTCGATAAATAGAAGTACGTCTTGCTTATTAATGTCACGGAAGTATTCAGCCATAGTTAGAGCAGTAAGACCTACACGCATACGCGCACCTGGCGGTTCGTTCATTTGACCATATACTAGAGCTACTTTAGAAGCTGAAAGGTTAGCTTCATCAATAACCTTAGACTCCTTCATCTCAGCATAAAGGTCGTTACCTTCACGTGTTCTCTCACCAACACCACCGAAAACAGAAACTCCACCGTGAGCCTTAGCAATGTTGTTAATAAGTTCCATAATAAGTACAGTCTTACCAACACCAGCACCACCAAAAAGTCCAATCTTACCACCCTTACGGTAAGGAGCTAGTAAGTCAACAACCTTAATACCAGTCTCAAAGATAGAAGGCTTAGTTTCTAGCTGAGTGAATAATGGAGACGGGCGGTGGATAGGAAGAGTGTTTTCGTAAGAAACATCACCTGCTTCATCAACAGGTTGACCTAAAACGTTAAAGATACGCCCTAGAGTAGGAACACCTACTGGGACTTCAATCGGGGCTAGAGTATCAACACACTCTGTACCACGCTTAAGACCATCAGTAGCACTCATCGCAATAGCACGAACTTTGTTATCTCCAAGAAGCTGTTGAACTTCAGCTACAACTTTGATGTCACCTTGCTCAATAGTAAGTGCGTTGAACATCTTAGGAAGTGTACCACTTGGGTACTCTACGTCAAGAACAGGACCAATAATCTGTGTGATGTAACCAACATTTGTGGCAGTAGTAACCATTTTTTTTGTACCTATTTTTTTTTAGTCGAAAATTAACAAAATTTCTTTAAAACAAAAACTTTCTTCTAATAAGAAGTAGTTATTGCTTATATAATATCATATATATAGAAGACTTAGCCGATAAAGTTGTTAACAAAACAAGTTAAATTTAACTAAGTAGTCTATAGAAAAAATTATTTGACATATTTAATATATACCTATATATTAATACTATGTTTACGTTAAATTAAAATATTAGGGCGTGTAGCTCAGTGGATTAGAGTATTTGGCTACGAACCAAAGTGTCGGGGGTTCAAGTCCCTCCTCGCCTAAAAAAAAAGGGTCGATGCCCGAGTGGTTAAAGGGAACGGATTGTAAATCCGTCGGTTATTACCTACGTAGGTTCAAATCCTACTCGGCCCATAGAAGAAAGTTAAAGAAAAACAATAATATTATATTAACTACAACAAAAAATTGCAGTTAATATTAAATATAAATTTATTAAAGGTTACCACTCTTGAAAGAAATGGCAACGACAATAATAGGGCCTGCAAGACCAATAAGTCCAATCGAAATAATCTGCCCAACAGTTTGCCAATTGATCATCTTTAAAATTAGCCGTATATAAAAATATATGAATTACTTATTTATAAATTTATTTTAGCATAAAAAAATACTTATATAAATTTTAGAGTTTAAATGCTAAAAACAAATTTAAAAATATAAACGTATATTACGTTTAATATTAAATTTTAAATAGAAGGTTATCAATATTAGTAATAATAGTAAAAAACAAAATTATTTATAGTATTTCTCTACAATAAATGATAAATACCTTATTTATGGCTACTTTGGATATTCTTAATCGCATTTTTTAGCGAAAAAATAGAAAACAGGTAAGGAGTCTTACAGGATTTTTTTTTTCAGAGAAGGTAATATAAATCAGGTAAGTTGGGCTGAAGGTGAAGAAGAACTTAAGTTCAAATACCAAAATAATGAAAAGAGATATAGAAACTCTAAGAAAATACAAAGAATGAATGTTTTTCACTTAGAATAAAAAGTTTTTTATTATATGAATTCAAATTAAAAAGTTTAGGTATATAAAAAAAATTAGAGTCGTGTAAAGAAAACAGAAGTTCCCTGGCATGTTCTGACAGGATTGTAATTACTATTTTCTTTTTTGTCAAACTTTTTATAAAGTTTTGTTATATTAATTTAATCTTTCACATTTAAAACACTTTTTATTTTATTAATTAAGATCTTCTCAAAATAAAAAAATTTGTCTCTTAATTACATCTCTATAAAAGAGATTCTTATATCCAATCAATAACATACTTATTAATTTAGTTAAAAAATTTGACTTTTTTTTTTACTTACTGTATTCTACTAATCATACGAAGGTTGATTCATTAAATGATGAAATCTTTAAAGAGGACAGGAAAACAAAAACTAAAGAATATAAATTTAAGAGTTTGATCCTGGCTCAGGATGAACGCTGGCGGTATGCCTAACACATGCAAGTTGAACGCGAATTTTTAATTCGAGTAGCGAACGGGTGAGTACAACGTGAGAACCTACCTTTAGGAGGGGTATAAAAAGCCCCATATGCCCTTGGGTGAAATGGATTTAATAATCTGCCTGAAGATGGGCTCGCGCCTGATTAGCTAGTTGGTGAGGTAAAGGCTCACCAAGGCCACGATCAGTAGCTGGTCTGAGAGGATGAGCAGCCACACTGGGACTGAGATACGGCCCAGACTCCTCCGGGAGGCAGCAGTGGGGAATTTTCCGCAATGGGCGAAAGCCTGACGGAGCAATACCGCGTGAGGGATGAAGGCTCGTGGGTCGTAAACCTCTTTTACTAGGGAAGAAGTTCTGACGGTACCTAGTGAATAAGCATCGGCTAATTCCGTGCCAGCAGCCGCGGTAATACGGGAGATGCAAGCGTTATCCGGAATCACTGGGCGTAAAGCGTCTGCAGGTTGTTTATTAAGTCTGTTGTTAAAAACTGAAGCTTAACTTCAGGGGTGCGACAGAAACTGGTAAACTTGAGTATGGTAGGGGTAGGAGGAATTTCTAGTGTAGCGGTGAAATGCGTAGATATTAGGAAGAACACCATTAGCGAAGGCGTCCTACTGGGCCATTACTGACACTCAGAGACGAAAGCTAGGGTAGCAAACGGGATTAGATACCCCGGTAGTCCTAGCCGTAAACGATGGATACTAGATGTTGCGGGTTTACCTGCGGTGTCGTAGCTAACGCGTTAAGTATCCCGCCTGGGGAGTACGCACGCAAGTGTGAAACTCAAAGGAATTGACGGGGGCCCGCACAAGCGGTGGAGCATGTGGTTTAATTCGATGCAACGCGAAGAACCTTACCAGGATTTGACATACTAGGAATTTCCCCTAATAGGGAAAGTGCCTTCGGGAACCTAGATACAGGTGGTGCATGGCTGTCGTCAGCTCGTGTCGTGAGATGTTGGGTTAAGTCCCGCAACGAGCGCAACCCTTGTCTTTATTTGCCATTCTTAAGTGGGGGACTATAAAGATACTGCCCGTGAAAAGCGGGAGGAAGGTAAGGATGACGTCAAGTCAGCATGCCCCTTATATCCTGGGCTACACACGTGCTACAATGGTTAAGACAATGAGCAGCAAGCTTGCGAAAGTTAGCAAATCTCTGAAACTTAGCCCAAGTTCGGATTGCAGGCTGAAACTCGCCTGCATGAAGCTGGAATCGCTAGTAATCGCCGGTCAGCAATACGGCGGTGAATTCGTTCCCGGGCCTTGTACACACCGCCCGTCACACCATGGAAGTTGGTTATGCCCAAAGTCGTTACCTGTGAGGGTTCGCCTAAGGTAGAGCTGATGACTGGGGTGAAGTCGTAACAAGGTAGCCGTACTGGAAGGTGCGGCTGGATCACCTCCTTTAAGGAGAAATTAAAAAAATAATTCCTGAAATCAACACAATTTTGTGTTGGGCTATTAGCTCAGTTGGTTAGAGCGCACCCCTGATAAGGGTGAGGACTCTGGTTCAAATCCAGAATAGCCCAACCGGGGGTATAGCTCAGTTGGTAGAGCGCTGCTTTTGCACGGCAGATGTCAGCGGTTCGAATCCGCTTATCTCCAAAAACAAAAAATAATAAAGAAAAATATAATTTAAGTCAAGTTAATAAGAGCTTTGGGTGGATACCTAGACATTCAGAAGCGATGAAGGGCGTGGTTACCGACGAAACACCTCGGGGAGCTGGAAACAAGCTTAGATCCGGGGATTCCCGAATGAGGAAACTCTTTATACTTCTTTTTTGAATATATAGATTAAGAAGAGCGAACCTGGTGAACTGAAACATCTAAGTAACCAGAGGAAAAGAAAGCAAAAGCGATTCTCTTAGTAGCGGCGAGCGAAACGGGAACAGTCTAAACTAAACTATTGTTTAGGGTTGCGGGAGAGACTTATATAAATTCTTCTATTGTTAGATGAAGCGTTTGGAATAACGCGCCATAGAAAGTGATAGCCTTGTAATTGAAAACAAGATAAAGAATTTGTCTTTTTCCCAAGTAGGAGGGGATAAGTGAAGCCCCCTTTGAATCTGCGAGGACCACCTCGTAAGACTAAATATTACTGAATGATCGATAGTGAACCAGTACCGTGAGGGAAAGGTGAAAAGAACCCCGGAAGGGGAGTGAAAAGAACATGAAACCGAAAGCTTACAAGCAGTAGAAGGACGACTATAACGTCTAACTTCGTTCCTGTTGAAGTATGAGCCGGCGACTTGTAGGTAGTGGCAGGTTAAGGTTATACCGGAGCCATAGTGCAAGCGAGCCTTAATAGGGCGTCGTCACTATTTACAGACCCGAACCCGGATGATCTAACCATGGCCAGTGTGAAACTTGGGTAATGCTAAGTGGAGGCGCGAACCGACTGTTGTTGAAAAAACAGCGGATGAGTTGTGGTTAGGGGTGAAATGCCAATCGAATCCGGAGCTAGCTGGTTCTCCCCGAAATGTGTTTTGGCACAGCGGTTAATGTTTGAGTTCAGGGGTAAAGCACTGTTTCGGTGCGGGCTGCTAACGCGGTACCAAATCGTAGCAAACTCAGAATACTGAACATTTATAGTTAACCAGTCAGACTGTGGGGGATAAGCTCCATTGTCAAGAGGGAAACAGCCCAGACTACTAGCTAAGGCCCCTAAATTATGGCTAAGTGATAAAGGAGGTGGGGATTCTAAAACAACCAGGAGGTTTGCTTAGAAGCAGCAACCCTTTAAAGAGTGCGTAATAGCTCACTGTTCGAGTGACCCTGCGCCGAAAATGTACGGGGCTAAGTCATATGCCGAAGCTGTAGGATATAAACATAAATAATATCGGTAGGGGAGCGTTCTATGCCGATTTGAAGCGCTAACGTAAGTGGGCGTGGATTGGATAGAAGTGAGAATGTTGGCTTGAGTAGCGAAAATATTGGTGAGAATCCAATATCCCGAAAACCTAAGGGTTCCTCCGGAAGGCTCGTCCGCGGGGGGTTAGTCAGGGCCTAAGCCGAGGCGGAAAAGCGTAGGTGATGGACAACAGGTTAATATTCCTGTACTTTTTACTACTGGTATAGAGGGACGGAGAAGGCTATACTCGCCAGATGTTGGTTACTGGTCTAAGTGTTCGAGGTGTTGAGAGGCGGTGAAAACGTCTTGAGCTAAGGCATGATGGGTAGGTATAGTAATTATACCGAATGAGTTAAGGTCAGGCTTCCAAGAAAAGCTTTTAATATCATAAGTAGTAAAAACCTGTACCCGAAACCGACACAGGTAGGTAGGTAGAGAATACCAAGGGACGCGAGATAACTCTCTCTAAGGAACTCGGCAAAATGACCTCGTAACTTCGGAAGAAGAGGTACCCTGAAAAGGGTTGCAAAATCCAGGCTCAGGCGACTGTTTATCAAAAACACAGGTCTCCGCTAAGTTGTAAAACGATGTATGGAGGCTGACGCCTGCCCAGTGCCGGAAGGTTTAAGAAGTTGGTTATTCTTTGAAGAAGCTGATGACTAAAGCCCCGGTGAACGGCGGCCGTAACTATAACGGTCCTAAGGTAGCGAAATTCCTTGTCGGGTAAGTTCCGACCCGCACGAAAGGCGTAACGATCTGAGCACTGTCTCAGAGAGAGACTCGGCGAAATAGACATGTCTGTGAAGAGGCGGACTACCTGCACCTGGACAGAAAGACCCTATGAAGCTTTACTGTAGCTTGAAATTGTTTTCACGTCTTGCACGCGCAGAATAGGTGGGAGACTAAGAAGGAATCTCTTCGGGGGTTCTGGAGTCACACGTGAGATACCACTCTTGTAAGACTAGAATTCTAACCTCAGACCGTTATCCGGCTGAGGGACCATTTTAGGTGGGCAGTTTGACTGGGGCGGTCGCCTCCTAAAAGGTAACGGAGGCGTGCAAAGGTTTCCTCAGGTTGGTTGGAAATCAACCTTCGAGCGCAAAGGTATAAGGAAGCTTGATTGCGAGACCTACAAGTCGAGCAAAGACGAAAGTCGGCCTTAGTGATCCGACACTACCGAGTGGAAGGAGTGTCGCTCAACGGATAAAAGTTACTCTAGGGATAACAGGCTGATCTCTCCCAAGAGTTCATATCGACGGAGAGGTTTGGCACCTCGATGTCGGCTCATCGCATCCTGGGGCGGTAGTACGTCCCAAGGGTTGGGCTGTTCGCCCATGAAAGCGGTACGCGAGCTGGGTTCAGAACGTCGTGAGACAGTTCGGTCCATATCCGGTGTAGGCGTTAGAGCATTGAGAGAAGCTTTCCCTAGTACGAGAGGACCGGGAAAGATACACCTCTGGTGTACCAGTTATTGTGCCAACAGTAAACGCTGGGTAGCTACGTGTAGTTGGATAACCGCTGAAAGCATCTAAGTGGGAAGCCATACTCAAGATGAGTGCTCTCATCCTAAAAGGATTAAGGTCACGGTTAGACTAGCCGTTTGATAGGTACCAAGTGTAAGTGCAGTAATGCATTCAGCTGAGGTATACTAATAGACCGAAAACTTGACTTAAAATTTTTCTTTATTTCTATACTCGATCTTCACGAGGCAAGAAAAACACCGTGATCCCATCTCGAACTCAATGGTTAAGGCTTGCTGTGGCTAACATAGTAGAAGGGGGACTTTCTGTGAAAATAAGCTAAGATCGAGTTAAATTAATTCGGAATAAAAAATATTTAGCTGCGGATATTACATTTTAAGTCTTTAAAGGACTTAAATTATTTACTTGATATTTTTATTTAAAAACATTAGAATATAATTAATCACAAAAAAAAAGTTTTCTAGGGTCACTAACTCAATGGTAGAGTACTCGGCTTTTAACCGATTTGCTCCGGGTTCGAGTCCCGGGTGACCTATCTATACCGCTATAATAATGTTAAAATATTAACATACTTATTTAAAATGTTTTCTTATGGACACTGGTTTAATTTTATTACTTAGATCTTTTGTATATTTCCTTAAGATATATTTCATAATGCTTATCATGAGAATCGTTTTATACTGGTTCCCAAATGTATCTTTTTATGACCAGCCTTTTTATTCTCTTGTAAGAGTTACAGACCCATACTTAAGGTTATTTAGAGGTATTTTACCTATTTTTCTAGGGATGGACTTATCACCTCTTTTAGCTTTTCTTGTAATACAAATACTTATTGATGCACTCCCTAGAATCTCTGCGTCTATTTAATTAAAATTTTATGTTTTGTTTTCATTTCTTTGAGAGTATGAAAACAAAACTTAGGTGCGTTTTTTAGTAAGCTAATCCAAGGCTTCGAGTTGTTTCACCACCTAAATAAACTCGTACAGATAAGAAATCTGTTGGACAAGCTGTTTCACACCTTTTGCATCCGATGCAATCTTCTGTTCTTGGTGCAGAAGCTATTTGACCTGCTTTACAACCATCCCATTTTACCATTTCTAGTACGTCACAAGGACATGCTCTTACACATTGAGTACACCCAATACATGTATCGTAAACTTTTACGTTGTGAGACATTTGTTTTATTCTCCAGTTTTAAAATTAATTTACGCTATATTAATTATAGAACAATTTAAATGTAATTCATTTTTTTTATGCTTATTGGGCCATAATTACTTTAAGAATTATTAATTTTTAACATTAATTATGCTTATTGCCGAAGATTTTGAAAACCTTTTAAAGGTCTTACCGGAATTTGTCCAAAAGTCATTAAAAAGTGAATCAGACGTTGATTCATTAGTTGAAGTTGTTTTAGATCTTGGACGTATGCCAGAAGCTCGTTTTTTAGACCGCCCAGCTTTTTTATCTGAACACCTTATTGTTTGGCGTGATATAGACTACTTAATAAAGCGCGTCGGTAAATTTAGTGCTGACAATAGGGCAGGTATTGAAAGGACTCTACACCGTATTAGTTCTATTCGTAATAGAGAAAACGTCATTATAGGTTTGACATGCCGGGTTGGGAGAGCTGTTTTAGGTGTTATCAGTATTATTAGAGATTTAATCGAAGAAGAGGAATCTATACTTATTTTAGGCAAGCCCGGTGTTGGTAAAACTACAGCCATTAGGGAAATCTCCCGTATTTTGTCTGATGAAATGGGTAAAAGAGTTATTATCATCGATACTTCTAATGAAATTGCTGGTGACGGGGACATTCCTCACCCCGCTATTGGTAGTGCTAGAAGGATGCAAGTTTCGCATCCAGAACTTCAACATAACGTTATGATTGAAGCTGTTGAAAACCACATGCCACAAGTAATAATCATTGATGAAATAAGTACTGAATTAGAGGCTTTAGCTGCTCGTACAATTGCGGAAAGGGGTGTAAAACTTATAGGTACTGCCCACGGTAATTCTTTAGAGAGTTTAATAAAAAATCCTACCCTTTCGGACCTTATTGGTGGAATACAGTATGTAACTTTAGGTGATGAAGAGGCTCGCCACCGAGGCACTCAAAAAAGTGTTCTTGAAAGGAAGGCTAGACCTGCTTTCAAGATCGGCTTAGAAATTTCTGACCCCACTACCTGGGCTGTTCACCCAGATATAGAAAAAGCTGTAGACCAGATTCTCCAAACTTACAGATTAGAGCACCAAGTACGTATTTATAACGCTAATAAATATAGGCAAGTAGTTCAGTGTAAATTTTCAAACTATGAAAATCTGCATGTTTCTCAATCCGTACTCACTAAATTTTCAAAAGTTGAAAATACTGACTTATCTTTTGATGAGTCTCGATGGGTCTTTGAATGGTAATCTTCTCACTATGTATTTAATCAGGTAACACCTAGACAAAAATGTAAATTTCATATAGGATTTATTTACATGGACTAATCCTTTAAATACTTAAAGATCCTTCATTTTCGTAACAAATTTTTTTGCAAAGCCCCATTTTTTCTTTTTTCGAAGAAAAATATTAAACAAACTCATTGAGATATCATACAAATTCCCAAAAGTTTATTATTCTATGTTTTGACTACGTTTAAAATTTGATAAGTTTTAACGTCCTTAAAGCTAGATATAGAATCAATTCATTTTCTCAAATAAAATGGGTTTTTTGCAATTAATTATGGAGATTTATGCCCTTTAAAGTTAGGTCTAAATTTAGTCTAAAAAAAAATAGAAATTCTATCTCTTATGATGCTAGGTAGTAAACTGGGTATGACCCAGATTTTTGATGATACTGGATCACGAGTGCCTGTAACTGTTTTAAGTGCCGGCCCATGCTATGTAACACAATTATTGAAAGATTATAGTGCTATACAAATAGGTTTTAAACAAATACCTACAAAGTCTCTAAGTCATTCCAAGAAAAAATATTTTGAAAAGTTACAAGTAGCACCTCTTAAATATTTAAGAGAATTTCGTGTTCCATCAACTGAAAGTTTTGAAGTAGGTCAAGAAATTAACTTAGGGCAGTTTGAAGTAGGTCAAACGGTTCAGGTTACTTCTCAATCTATAGGTAAAGGTTTTGCTGGTACTATTAAGCGCCACCACTTTGGTCGCGGTCCTATGGCACACGGTTCTAAAAACCACAGAGCCCCTGGTTCTATTGGTGCTTGTGCTACACCTGGTCGAGTTTTTCCTGGTAAAAAAATGCCTGGGCGATTAGGTGGTAAAACAGTAACTATTAGAAACTTAAAAATTGTTGATATTGATACTGAGAACAATTTGCTTGTTCTTAAGGGTTCTGTACCGGGCAAGCGAGGTAATTTAGTAAAAATTGCCTAGGCACCTATTATGCCTGATTCCACTTAGGTACAGCCAAAATTTTTTACAAAATAGAAGAATGCAAATCGTAGATACAGAAATTATAAAAAAACCACTTCTTAGTGATAAAACTGTTGGTCTTATTAATAATAACCAATATAGTTTTCTTGTTAGTAGATCTGCTAAAAAACCAGAGATTAAAGTGGCTATTGAAAAACTTTTTAACGTAAAAATAAAAAAAGTAAATACTATAAACCGACCAATAAAAACCCGACGTATTGGTAGATTTATGGGTACTCAAACGCGTTTTAAAAAAGCTATTGTTACTCTTGAACCTAACCAAAAAATTCAACTATTCCCTGAAGAGTAATCAATTATTAAGTCAAGAGAATATATTCTGCCTTTATAAATAAAAAAATAATTTATGGTTATTAAGATATCAAAACCTTGTAGTCCCGGTACAAGAAATAAATCTACCATTAGCTTTAATGGTTTAGATAAAAACAAACCCCAAAAGAAATTAACTACTGGGCGCCTGACTCGTTTAAAAGGACGTAATAATTTTGGGCGAATTACTATTAGACATTTAGGTGGTGGTCATAAAAAGAAATACCGATTTATCGATTTCAAAAGGCCAGTTTCTGACATTTCTGCCCGTGTAGCTGCATTTGAATACGACCCTAACCGTAATGCACGTATTGCTCTTTTACACTATACAAATGGTGAAAAGAAGTATATTATAGCTCCTCGCTATTTAGAAAAAGGTGCTACATTATGGTCTAAACCTGACGCTCCTATCGAAGTAGGTAATACTTTGCCTCTAAGTAAAATTCCTTTAGGTTCATTTGTTCACAACATTGAACTTATACCAAACCAAGGTGGTAAGGTCGCTAGAGCAGCTGGTGCTTCTGCCCAAATTATTGCTAAAGAAGGTGGCTTTGCTACTTTAAAATTACCTTCTACTGAGGTTCGACTAGTTTCAGACAATTGCTCTGCTACGATTGGTCAAGTAGGTAACGTTGAGGTTAGTCAACGAGTTTACGGTAAAGCTGGTTGCAAACGATGGTTGGGCCGACGTCCTACTGTTCGTGGTGTTGTTATGAACCCGGTTGACCACCCTCACGGTGGTGGTGAAGGTCGTTCACCGATTGGTCGAGCTAGACCTGTTACTCCTTGGGGTAAAGTTGCGCTTGGTGTTAAAACTAGACGTAATAAGAAGCAAAGTGAGAATTACATTTTACGCCGTCGTTCTCGCTAAATATTTAGATTTTGATTTAGGTCACAAAGTTATATGAGTCGCTCAGCGAAAAAAGGGCCTTTTGTAGCCTCGCACTTGTCTAAAAAGATACAGTCTTTAAATAAAGAGGGCAAGAAAGACATGGTTAAAACATGGTCTCGTTCGTCAGTTATTATGCCTTCGATGATAGGTCACACTATTGCTGTTTACAATGGACGTTCTCACATCCCTGTTTACGTTTCAGATCAAATGGTCGGGCACAAATTAGGTGAGTTTTCACCTACTCGTACTTTTAAATCACACAAAAAAGATAAAAAGGCGAAAAGATAAAATTTTCATTTAGTCCTAAGGTTTATTTATGAGTTCAATAGAGAAAGTACTCGATACAAAAAAAGAAATAGGTGCTACGGGTAAATTTATCCGCATGTCACCTACAAAAGTTCAAAGGGTTTTGAACCAGATTAGAGGTAAAAGCTTTGCTGACGCATGCAAACTTTTAAAGTTTATGCCTTACAGAAGTTGTGAACCTGTTTATAAGATACTGATGTCTGCAGCAGCTAATGCTAAAGATAAATACAATATTCCAAAGAAAGACCTTATATTAAAAGAGGCTTTTGTAGGTCAAGGTCCAACTTTAAAGCGTTTTAGACCACGCGCTCAAGGCCGAGGTTTCCGCATTCAGAAACCTACTTGCCATATTACTCTACTATTAACATCTGTAGATTAATATATTTTTACAAAGTTTTAAAAAAAGGGATTCCTTAAATGGGTCAAAAAGTACATCCTACCGGGTTTAGGTTAGGTATTAGTCAATCACACAAAAGTTCTTGGTTTACTAGTAAAGGTGATTACGTTTCTTCTCTTAAAGAAGACTTTATTATTAGACAAACTATTGAAGGTAAATTAAAAGAAAACGGATTATCTAAAGTTGTAATTAACAGAACACCTGTTCAGGTTGAAATTTTCTTACATACAGCAAAACCTGGCCTTTTATTTGGCAGAGGTGGTGATTCGTTAACGGATATTAAAAATAGCGTTAAAAAAATTGTAGGTGCTTCTAAAGTAGTACGCGTTAATGTTATTGAAGTTAAAAACCCTGAGGCAGATGCTCAACTGATCGCACAGTCGATTTCACAGCAACTTAGTCGACGTGTAGCTTTCAGAAAAGCTGTACGCCAAGCCCTTACTAAAGTACCTATGTCTGCTGTTAAGGGAGTTAAAATCCAAGTAGGTGGTCGACTAAATGGTGCTGAAATCGCACGTGTTGAATGGCTAAGAGAAGGGCGTGTTCCGTTACAAACACTTCGCGCAGATATTGATTACGCTTCAGTCGACTCAAACACTATGTATGGAGTTTTAGGTATCAAAGTTTGGGTTTTTAAAGACCTTATTTCAACTAAGAACTTTGGTCGAGAAACTTTAACTTAAAGGTTTTAACTTATTAATTAATTAATTTAAAAATAAAAGAAAAATGTTAAGTCCTAAAAGAGTAAAGTACCGTAAACAGCACAGAGGCCGTTTAAGAGGTACAGCTTGCCGTGGTAACAAACTAAATTTTGGAGATTTCGGGCTGCAGGCTTTAGAACCTGTTTGGTTAACTTCAAGACAGATTGAAGCTACCAGAAGAACAATTACAAGATTTGTAAAAAGAACTGGAAAGCTTTGGATCCGCGTTTTTCCAGATAAACCTATTACTGAGCGTGCTGCTGAATCTAGAATGGGTTCAGGTAAAGGTACTCCTGAATATTGGGTTTGTGTCATTAAACCCGGTACTATCTTATTTGAAATGAACGGTGTTTCTAAACAGGTAGCTTATGATGCATTAAGTAATGCAGCTTACAAACTTCCTATTAAAACCCGATTTGTTTCACGCGATATGATGTAGATTTAATTTTTGGAGTGTTTATGGTCGTTAAAGAAAGATCGGGTATTGTTATATCCGATAAACAAGATAAGACTATTACGGTTGTTGTTCAAAGACGTGTTTCACACAAAAAATTCCGTAAAGTTATGACAGTTAGTAAGAACTATATTGCTGCTGATCCAGAAGGTGTATGTAATGTAGGTGATCGTGTAGTTATTAGTGAGACTAGACCTATGAGTAAAAATAAACGCTGGGTTCTTAAGTCTATTCTTTCGCAATCATCGAAGAGTAAACTGGTTTAATGGAGGCCTTTAATGGTACAAGTACAAACATATTTAAATGTTGCAGATAATAGTGGTGCGAAAACAATACTTTGTATTCGAATTTTAGGATCTTCTAGAAAAGTTGCAAAAACTGGTGATGTTATTATCGGTGTTGTAAAAACAGCTACTCCTAATATGAACGTGAAGAAATCAGATGTTGTTCGCGCTGTTGTCGTTAGAACAAAAAAGGTAGTTCAAAGACCTGATGGTATTGCTGTAAGGTTTGATGATAATGCAGCTGTTATTATTAACAAAGAAGATAATCCTAGAGGTACCAGAGTTTTTGGACCTATCGCCCGCGAGCTTAGAGAGAAAGGTTTTTCTAAAATAATCTCACTGGCTCCTGAAGTTGTTTAAAAGAAATTAGATTAAAATCATGAAAAGTTGTGCAGAAATAGCAAAGACTGAAGTACAGGAAATTTTAACTAAGCAATTTAACTATAAAAATGTGCAAGAAGTTCCGCGTGTAATGAAAATTACAGTTAGTAGAGGACTTGGGGAAGCTTTAAATAACAATAAAGCTATTGATACAAGTATTGAAGAATTTCAGACTATTGTAGGGCGCACCCCAGTAGTTACTAACTCAAAGAAATCGATTGCAGGTTTTAAGCTTAGGGAAAATGTGCCTATTGGGTTAAAAGTAACCCTACGAAAAAAATCCATGTATTCTTTTTTAGATAAATTAGTGCATTTAGCATTTCCACGTATTAAAGACTTTAGAGGTATTAACCCCTCATCTGGCTTTGATGGTCAAGGCAATTTCAATATCGGTTTAGTTGAACAAACAACTTTTCCTGAAATTGAATACGACCAAATCGACAAGATTCGTGGATTAAACATATCTATCACTACCAGTGCTAAAACAGATGAAGAAGCTTTAGCTCTACTTAGAGCATTAGGCTTTCCTTTTAAAAAATAATTGAATCAAAGGTAGGTTTTAAGTGATTAACGATACTATTTCCGATATGCTTACTAGAATTAGAAATGCTAGCCAAGCAAAACACCAAATTGTAAAGATCCCATCAACTAATGTTACACGAGCTATCGCTCAAATTTTACTTGATGAAGGGTTTATTCGTAGTTTCAGACAAGTGGAATTACCAAATAAAATTAAGTATATTCTTGTTTCTTTAAAGTATAAGCGTAACCGTACAAAAGATCCGATAATCCAAAAAATACAAAGGGTGAGTCGACCTGGTTTACGTACTTATACAAAATATTCTGAGCTTCCTCAAAGTTCAAAAAATAGTCAAACTTATATTATTTCGACATCTAAGGGGTTAATGACTGATCAACAGGCTAAAAACCAAAAAATGGGTGGTGAAATTTTATGTTACATTTGGTAAAGGATAAAATTTATTATGTCTCGAATTGGAAAATTACCTATTAGTATACCCTCGGGTGTACAGGTAGAGTTCTCTGGAAATAAAGTTTCGATCAGTAAATCAAACGAAAAACATGACATCCCTGTACCTCCATCTATTTCGTATAAAATTGAAGATGGTTTATTATATTTAGGTCTTGCAAATGTCACAAAAGAAAGTCTAAGTCTTTACGGTTTAACTAGAAGTTTAATTGCTAACTCTATCGTTGGCATTTCTGAAGGTTTTACTTATACCTTAGACATCCAAGGGGTTGGTTACAGAGCCCAAATGGACGGCAAAGATTTAGTGCTTTTTGTTGGTAAGAGCCACCCTGTTAGATTTCACCCACCAGAAGGTGTTTCTTTTGTGTTAGAAGGTAACACAGTAATCAATATTAAAGGTAGTAAAAAAGACGTTCTTGGGGAGCTTGCTGCGAATGTGCGCGCTGCCCGACCACCAGAGCCTTATAAAGGTAAAGGTATCAGATACCGCGGTGAGTTTGTCCGTAGAAAAGTTGGTAAAGGCGGTAAATAATGTTAGTTCTTACTATTTCTATTTTTTAAATATATATTTTCCATTCCCTTATGAATCGTCAAAAAAGTGCAGTCCAAAATCAAAAGGATGTTCAATGGCAGGAAAGAGTTGTGCAAGTTAGCCGCGTTACTAAAGTAGTTAAAGGTGGTAAAAAACTTAGTTTCCGAGCTCTTGTAGTTATCGGTAATGAAAAGGGTCAGGTTGGTGTTGGTGTTGGTAAAGCTACAGACGTTGTTAACGCAGTAAAAAAAGCTATTACCGATGGTAAAAGACACCTTGTATCTGTACCTATTACTAAAGATTTTTCAATACCCCACCAAGTTACTGGTAGAGCTGGAGCAGCTCGTGTATTTATCAGCCCATCAAATTTAGGTTCTGGTGTTAGAGCTGGTGGTTCAATAAGAACTGTTCTTGAACTTGCTGGTATTCAAAACATACTTTCAAAGCAAATGGGTTCAAACAACCTTTTAAATAATGCTCGAGCTACTCTTGTAGCATTAGAAAGTTTAAGAAATTAGGTAGATTTTTCTACCTAATTTTCTTTTTTTATATTAACAGGGTGCTTTTTTACATGTTTTTTACTATATATTAATAAAACTTATGTTAACCATAAAAAACGTAATAAAAACTAGATTAGTTTTTGGTGATACATTGTAGACATCAGATAAAGCCAAAAACTTAATTGGCATAGAAAAAAATAATTTTTTACTTTTACCTAAAACTAGGGGGATTTTATGTCTCAAAACGTAGAAACACGTACAAGAATCAAGAACGAAAGATACGAGTCTGGTGTAATTCCATACGCAAAAATGGGTTACTGGGATCCTGACTACGCGATCAAAGAAACTGATGTTCTAGCAATGTTCCGTCTTACTCCTCAACCAGGTGTAGACCCTGTAGAGTGTGCTGCAGCCGTTGCTGGTGAGTCTTCAACTGCTACTTGGACTGTAGTATGGACTGACCTACTAACTGCTTGTGACCTTTACCGTGCTAAAGCATTCCGTGTAGACCCAGTACCTAACTCATCTGACCAGTACTTCGCTTACATCGCTTACGATATCGACCTATTTGAGGAAGGTTCTCTTGCTAACCTAACTGCTTCGATTATCGGTAACGTATTCGGATTCAAGGCTGTTAAGGCTCTTCGTCTAGAGGACATGCGTATTCCTTACGCTTACCTAAAGACTTTCCAAGGTCCTGCTACTGGTGTAGTTGTAGAGCGTGAGCGTATGGACAAGTTCGGACGTCCTCTACTTGGTGCTACAGTTAAGCCTAAGCTAGGTCTTTCTGGTAAGAACTACGGACGTGTAGTATACGAAGGTCTTAAAGGTGGTCTAGACTTCCTTAAGGATGACGAGAACATTAACTCACAGCCATTCATGCGTTGGAGAGAGCGTTTCCTATTCTCAATGGAAGGTGTTAACCGTGCGGCAGCAGCTTCTGGAGAAGTTAAAGGTCACTACCTAAACTCTACTGCAGCTACAATGGAAGAAATGTACGAGCGTGCTGAGTACGCTAAGAACCTAGGTTCAATCATTGTTATGATCGACCTTGTTATTGGATACACAGCTATCCAGTCTATGGCTATCTGGGCTCGTAAGAACGATACTATCCTTCACCTTCACCGTGCTGGTAACTCTACTTACTCTCGTCAAAAGAACCACGGTATGAACTTCCGTGTAATTTGTAAGTGGATGCGTATGTCAGGTGTTGACCACATTCACGCTGGTACTGTTGTAGGTAAGCTTGAGGGTGACCCTCTAATGGTTAAAGGATTCTACAACACTCTTCTAGAGAACAAGACTGACATTAACCTTCCAGAAGGTCTATTCTTCGAGCAAGATTGGGCTTCTCTACGTAAGTGTATGCCAGTAGCTTCTGGTGGTATCCACTGTGGACAAATGCACCAACTTATTAACTACCTAGGTGATGACTGTGTACTTCAGTTCGGTGGTGGTACTATTGGACACCCAGACGGAATCCAAGCTGGTGCGACTGCTAACCGTGTAGCTCTTGAGTGCATGGTACTAGCTCGTAACGAAGGTCGTGACTACATCGCTGAAGGTCCACAAATCCTTAGAGATGCAGCTAGAACTTGTGGTCCTCTACAGACTGCGCTAGACCTATGGAAAGATATTACTTTCAACTACACTTCAACAGATACTGCTGACTTCGTTGAAACTGCTACTGCTAACAGATAGTAGATTCTTTCTCAATACCTTAAAGGCTTTGCCTTTAAGGTTAAAAAAAACAACCAAATTTTTAACCAAGGAGTAACCAAAGTGAGACTAACACAAGGAGCTTTTTCTTTTCTTCCTGATTTAACTGATGATCAAATCTCTAAGCAAGTACTTTTCGCAATCAACAAAGGTTGGGCTGTATCTATCGAGTGGACTGATGATCCACACCCACGTAACGCTTACTGGGAAATGTGGGGTCTTCCACTTTTCGATATGAAAGACGTTGCTGCAGTAACTTACGAAATCAACGCTTGTCGTAAAGCTAAGCCTAACTTCTACGTTAAGGTAACTGCATTTGACAACTCACGTGGTGTTGAGTCTTCTGCACTTTCTTTCATCGTAAACCGTCCTTCTAACGAGCCTGGATTCAGACTTGTTCGTCAAGAGGTTGAAGGTCGTCGTATCGCGTACACTATCGAGTCTTACGCAGCGGCTGCTAGAGGAGAAGGTTCTCGTTACTAATTCTCTGAATTAGGTAATAAGGCTTCCAAAAAAAGGCGCCCTTCTGCATAAATGCAGAAGGGCGCCTTTTTTTTTTGTTAAAGATTCATTTATTTGCATATAAGTCATGAAAAACATGAAATGTGTATTATAATTAAATACAAATATTTACTATATGGTTTTCCTCTATGGATTTAACCTAGTAGTTAAAGTAAGAAAGCTAAAATAAAAAACTAATTTTAGGAGTATTTTTTATGGCGTTACCTTGGTATCGAGTACACACAGTTGTTCTTAATGATCCGGGTCGACTTCTTTCGGTTCACTTAATGCACACAGCTCTTGTTTCGGGATGGGCTGGTTCAATGGCTTTATATGAACTTGCAGTCTTTGATCCTTCAGATCCTGTTCTAAACCCAATGTGGAGACAGGGTATGTTTGTTATGCCATTCATGGCTAGAATCGGTGTTACTGATTCTTGGGCTGGTTGGAGTATTACTGGAGAAAGCGTTTCAAACCCAGGTATTTGGAGTTTTGAAGGTGTTGCTATCACTCACATCATTCTTTCTGGTCTTTGTTTCCTTGCAGCTATCTGGCACTGGGTTTACTGGGATCTAGATCTTTTCCGTGACGAACGTACAGGTGAACCTGCTTTAGACCTTCCTAAGATCTTTGGTATTCACTTATTCCTTGCTGGAACACTTTGTTTCGGTTTTGGTGCCTTCCACTGTACTGGACTTTTTGGACCAGGTATTTGGGTTTCAGATGCTTTTGGTATTTCTGGTAAGGTTCAACCTGTAGCTCCTGCTTGGGGTCCTGAAGGGTTTAACCCATTTAACCCTGGTGGGGTAGCTTCTCACCACATTGCTGCTGGTACTGTAGGTTTCCTAGCTGGTGTATTCCACCTAACTGTAAGACCGCCTCAAAGACTTTACCGTGCACTACGTATGGGTAACATTGAGACAGTTCTTTCTAGTAGTATTTCTGCAGTATTCTGGGCTGCTTTTGTTACTTCAGGTACTATGTGGTACGGTAGTGCTACAACTCCTGTTGAACTATTCGGCCCTACTCGTTATCAGTGGGATAGTGGTTACTTCCAACAAGAGATCGAGCGACGTGTTGAAACTTCATTAAACTCAGGTAAATCTCTAACTGAAGCTTGGTCTAGTATTCCTGATAAGCTTGCGTTCTACGACTATATTGGTAATAACCCTGCTAAGGGTGGTCTATTCCGTGCGGGCCCTATGAACAAAGGTGATGGTATTGCTGAAGCTTGGTTAGGTCACGCCGTATTCCAAGATAAAGATGGCCGTGAACTTACTGTTCGAAGAATGCCTGCATTCTTTGAGACATTCCCAGTTATCCTTGTTGATAAAGACGGTGTAGTTCGAGCTGATATTCCATTCAGAAGAGCTGAATCTAAGTACAGTGTTGAGCAAGTAGGTGTTACTGTTAGTTTCTACGGTGGTAAGCTGAACGGTCAGGTGTTTAAGGATGCCCCTACTGTTAAGAAATATGCTCGTAAAGCACAGCTTGGAGAAGTTTTTGATTTCGATAGAACTACTCTAGAGTCTGATGGTGTATTCAGAAGTAGCCCTCGTGGTTGGTATACTTTTGGTCACGCTAACTTTGCTCTTATTTTCTTCCTTGGTCACCTATGGCATGGTGGTCGTACTCTATTCCGTGACGTATTCGCTGGTATTGGTGCTGAGGTTGTAGAGCAAGTAGAATTCGGTGCATTCCAGAAGTTAGGTGATAAGTCTACTAAAAAGCAAGGTATCGTTTAACTTTCGTTTATCAACATTTTTATACTAGGAGATAACCTGTGGAAGCAATTGTTTACTCTGTTTTACTGATCGGGACACTGATCGTAATTTTCTTTGCTATCTTTTTTAGAGACCCTCCAAGAATCGCTAAGAAATAATAAAAAAAAAAAGCAGAAATTAGTGATATTATCGCTAATTTCTGCTTTTTTTAATCTTCGTGCTCTTCAAATGGATCACGTAGGTTCTTTGATGTTGGTCCAAAAGATGTGTATATGGAATACCCAGTGATACCTATAAGTAGGCTTGAAATAAAGATACTTAAAATTGTCGCAGTTTCCATTAATGTCTTCCTAAATTTCTTGTTTTTATCTATATATATAGATTATATATAGATATGCTCGGAATTTAATTAACTAAAAAAATAGTATTATAGTTTTTAACGAGATAAGTAACTCATATGGCTCTAAGAACGCGTCTAGGCGATATTTTAAAACCCCTAAACTCTGAATATGGTAAGGTAGCACCGGGATGGGGAACTGCCCCTATCATGTTATTTTTCATGTTCATGTTTGCTCTTTTCCTAATTATCATTCTACAAATTTACAACTCTTCACTAATTCTTGAGAACGTTGATGTAGACTGGAAGAGTCTTGGTTAATTTTTTGACCATTAAAAACGTAAAAACCCTGAAAATTTTCAGGGTTTTATTTGACTTTTTTTTGAATTCAGTGCATACTATATACATACAAAAGAGGGATGTTAGCTCAGTGGTAGAGCATCTGCCTTACAAGCAGATGGTCATAGGTTCAAATCCTATACATCCCATAGAATTTTTATTTTTTACTTAATTATATTTTTTATTTTTATACTTTTTATAATACGGCTGGAGAGACTTGAACTCTCACAAGGGTTTCTTACTAGAACCTAAATCTAGCGCGTCTACCAATTCCGCCACAGCCGCTTGTTATATAGATATACTATTGGAAAAAGGCTTTGAAGTCAAGCTTTTGATAAAAAAACTTTTAACCCTGGCTTTTTTTTGTTAGAATTAGGCTATATATATATTTCGTTGGTTTTAAACTAAACCCTTTCGTTTTTAATATATGTATATTTTTTATATTTAATCTAAATAGGCTTTTTAAAATGTCAAGATATCTAGGCCCTCGTTTAAAGAAAGTACGCCGACTTGGTGAACTTCCAGGATTTACAACAAAATCAATTTCTAACAATACTAAACCTAATAACTTTAGAAAGAAAACTTCGTCTTTTGGTATTCGTCTAGAGGAGAAGCAAAAAATACGTTTTAACTACGGTATCGGTGAAAAACAGCTCTTAAACTATATGAAAGCTGCCCGTAAGTGTAAAGGTCCTACTGGTGAAATCCTTTTACAGATGCTTGAAATGCGACTAGATAATACTGTATTTAGAATGGGTTTTGCCCCAAGTATACCTGCAGCTAGGCAGTTAATCCGCCACGGACATATTTGCATAAAAAATAAGGTCAATTCAATTCCAAGTTATAACTGTAAACCTGGGGATATTATCTCTGTAAAAGATAACACTAAGTCTGTTGAGTTAGTTAAAAGATCTTTTGAGAACCCTACTTTATTAAAAGTTCCACCACACATTGATTTAGATAAGTCAACAATGACTGGCAAATTAAAAGGTATTGTGGAAAGAGATTGGGTTGGTATCAACCTTCAAGAGCTTCTTGTTGTTGAGTTTTACTCACGTAAAGTTTAATATTAATAGGTACTGCAAATGCAGTACCTATATCTTATTTGGCTTCCGTTCCTAACCTTATTAAATCAAATCTAATGTATTTTGATTGATTAGAAGTTCATTTCTGCTGCTTGAACTTTTTCGAATTGCTTTTTCTTAAGAACAAAGAATGTTTGCGACATTACTACAGAGAAGAAGAATACCATCATACCGATAATACGGTTTGGGTTTTGTAGTACGATTTCAGTTTCATTTTGACCAAAACCACCTACGTTAGGGTCATATGTTAAAGGTTGATCTACCTTTACAAATTCACCGGTTTTAACTGATACCTCAAGACCTGCAGGTATCTTTTCTTCTACTGTATCGTTATCTGTTTTAATACTTACTACATAACGGCCCTTATCATCCTTTGAAACGCCTTGAACTTTACCAGCTGATGAAGATGTATATACAGTGTTGTTAGTTTTTTCACCTGAAGGGTTTACTTGACCACGACCTCTGTTACCACCTACGTAAATAGGGTATTTAATGTAGAAGATACCTTTATCTGTTTCTGGGTTTGGTGACTGGATAGGGAAAGTGATTTCACGGTGATTATCACCTGCAATAGGGCCTACCACTAAGATGTTTGGTCTTTGATCACTGTAAGGTTGGATGTATACACCTTTAGTTTTCGCTTTTATCTCAGCAGACAGTCTATCTTTTGGAGCTAATTTGAAACCTTCTGGAAGGATTACAACACTACCTACGTTAAGACCACCTTTTGTACCATTTCCTTGTACTTGCTTTAGACCATCTGCGTAAGGAATTTTTACTACAGCTTCAAATACAGTGTCGGGTAGTACAGAAGTTGGAGATTCAATAGCTACTGGTTTTTGCGCTAAGTGGCAGTTTGCACAAACAATACGCCCCGTAGCTTCGCGTGGGTTTTCGTATGCTTGTTGTGCATATACTGGGAAAGCTGAACATTTCTCAGATGGTACTAGAACTGTAGCTAGTGCCATTAGAGAACCTAAAATAATATTAGATTTTTTAGTAAATAAATTTTTCATCTTCAATATTTTTATGCAAAAATTAACATCAAGGTTAGAACACAATATACATATATATTATATTCTTTTATTTGATTAACTTTTAAAGTTTTCGTATTTTTAATTATACTAGTGATTAGCGTCTAAGCTAATAGGTAAATATTTTTATTAATTTACACCACCTTTCAGTAATACTGATAATAAGTACCCGGTAAAATATAAACCTAAAAAAGCTATTGATAGGAAGAGCTGTGTTAAAGGGTCTACTGTAGGTGTTAATACGGCAGCTAATACTGTTGAACCAAGCACTACATATCTCCATGAACTTACTAACTTTTTCGGTGTAACTACGTTAGTTAAACAAAGTATTAATTGGACAATAGGTATTTGGAATCCCAGTCCACACGTAAAAGCAAGAAAGGAAAAGAACTCGAAGTATTGTTCAAATGACCATAAGGGGTCTACAACGTTTGCCCCATACTGAAGAAAGAACTTCAATGCACTAGGTATCAGTACTTTATATGAAAATATAAGGCCTAACCCAAAAAGAACATATGATATTAATAGAATAGGTATTAATACTTTTTGTTCTTGATATGTCATACCAGGTACTAAAAATAGTAATATTTGGTAAATAAATATTGGGCTACTTAATATTAAACCGCAGTAAAATACTAATTTGATTGAAGTAAAGAAGTACTCTCCCGGTGCAAATTGAAAAAATTTAACACCTACTGCTGGTGTTTTTACAATTTCGACTACGCTATTAAGAAAATAAAAGCATCCTAGCGAGATTATAAGAAACATTAATAATGAAAAGAAAAGTCTTTGTCGAAACTCTTCTACGTGTTCTGAAAAAGACATCTCTACATCATTAGATAAGTTTTCGTAGCTTTCTGAACTCATTTTTTTTTAAAGATAAAATATCTAAGTAATTACTATTAATTAGTATATCCTTTTATCTCTATTTATTAAACTCCCTATAATACAACTTTCTTTTTTTTATAAACTTAGACCTCTCTTTTAAACAATGATACCTAATTTATCGTAAAACTAATTAGCGGGAAATGGATTTGAACCATTGACTTTCGGGTTATGAGCCCGACGAGCTACCAGACTGCTCTATCCCGCATATGAGTAAGGCAATTATATCATTTTTTTCCATTTATTACAATATGTACCTTAGCCTAATGCCATTTTACCATCAAGATGCATAATAAAATGGCTTAGCCTTAATTTTTAATAGTAAATCTTTCCTCCACCCCATTTCTCAGAAACTACTTTCGGTTGTAGTAGAATGTGTCCAGAGATAGCGAAAAGGTCTTCGTCAGTCAGTGTTCTCATCTTAGGGAAGATATCAGCACTCTGAATACTTGGGTGAACTTCAGAAATAGACTCTAACCCGTCGTAAGTTGTTGGTGATTTCATGTAACTTACTAATGACTGAATGTTATCACGTGGTGGTGTCGCTAAACTAAGAGACTCCGGATCTAAACCAACGTTTGGGTTAGTTTTAGTAATTCCACCTGTGTGGCAAGTAGCACAAGCTGAGTTGAAAAGACGCTTCCCACGCTTAACTTGCTCGTTACTTAAAACAGTCTTTGTACCTTTTGAGTCTAGAGGCACTGTTCTAATATCTTCGTCTAGCTCTACTGCTTGTGCAGGTTGAGTCGAGTAGCTTAGAAAAGAAACGCACAGACCTAATATGAAACCAAAGTAGTATTTTTTTGACATAATTTTTGTTTATTCAGAAAATTAGGGCTTTAAAAAATTATCAATTCCTGTGGTAGGTTTGGCTCACTTTTTAAATTCGCCTTTTTTAAAACCTATAATTGATAAATTCTTTAATTAATTAAGAGAAATCTTTTCATTATTATAACTAATTTTTGACCTTTTTTAGTAAGACAGGTTTTTTTAGTTTATAAAACCCACCCATAACTGTGTAAACCTTTACCTAAAAAATTAACCCCTAAGTAGCAAACCCAAACAGTAACAAAACCTAGAGTTGCTATGTATGCCGGCTTTTTACCCTGCCAAGATTTCGAAATTCTCGTATGCAGATAAGTGGCGAACACTAGCCAAGCTATTAAAGCCCACGTTTCCTTCGGGTCCCAACTCCAATAAGATCCCCAAGCTTGGTTTGCCCAAATAGCTCCAGAGATAATACCTAATGTTAAAAAAGGAAAACCTAAACCTATAAATCGGTAACTGATATTATCAAAGCTTTCTAGTAAATTCATTAAGTTTTTATCTTTACTGTTTAAAGATTCAATATTTACACTTTCCACACTTAATAAATTTTCACTCTGGTTCTTCGATTCAAAATTTACAACTATTGGGGCTTGAATTTGGTTCTTTTTAGATGTATTCAATGAGCTACCTTGTAAACTAATTTCTTTACCTTGGGACATTATCAAGAATGCTATAGCAAATAAGCAACCTATTAAAAGAGTTGCGTAACTTACCATCATTACACTTACGTGCATTAATAGCCAATTTGATTTTAGTGCAGGAATTAAAGGTATTGGTTGTTGCATTTCTTCTGGTAATATCAAACTAGCGAAAGCTATAATCGAAGCTGCAATAGGTGTGATTATTGCACTTATTAGTCTACTTTTTAAGGTATTCTTAACTATAAGCCCACCAAAGCTTAAACCCCAAGCTAGGAATAGCATAGATTCATATAAATTGCTTATTGGAAAGTAGTGTGCTGTGACCCATCTTATTGTTAATAGTACTGCAAGTGTTGTACAACCTAACACACTTGCTGCAGTATCCACTGTTTGGACGAACTTTTTATCTACGAATATTAAACCGGCCCAAGCAAAAACCATCCCAACCATAAAAGATAGGAAAGCTAAGTTTTCGGCCAGATTTTGAATATATAATGTATCCATGTTTTATTAGAACCTGCAATTTAAAAAAGATTTTCCGGTTTTAATGAAATGATTTAACTTGAAAAATTTCATCAAGTTTATTTTTCCTTCATTATGAATTATAATTAATTTATGTGTAATTGTTGTACCAAATATATAACTTTTATAAAGTATACTTATTTACGCATTTTAATTTTTTCAGCCTATCAGCGTTTTTTTTTACATATATTAATAAAAATATAAAAAAATTATGAGTAAAGTTTACGATTGGTTCGAAGAGCGTCTTGAAATTCAAGCTATTGCTGACGACATTGGTAGTAAGTATGTTCCACCTCACGTTAACATTTTCTACTGCCTAGGTGGTATTACTTTCACTTGTTTCATTATTCAGGTAGCTACAGGTTTCGCTATGACTTTCTACTACCGTCCTACTGTAACAGACGCATTTGCTTCTGTTGAGTATTTAATGACTAGTGTTAACTTTGGTTGGTTTATTAGATCAGCTCACCGTTGGGGAGCTAGTATGATGGTTCTTTCAATGCTTCTACACGTTTTCCGTGTTTACCTGACTGGTGGTTTCAAGAAGCCTCGTGAACTTACATGGGTTACTGGTGTAGTTCTTGCATCTCTAACTGTTTCATTTGGTGTTACAGGTTATTCACTTCCTTGGGATCAGGTTGGTTACTGGGCTTGTAAGATTGTAACAGGTGTTCCTGATGCAGTACCTGTTATTGGTACAACTATCGTTGAATTCCTACGTGGTGGTCTTGCAGTAGGCCAACCTACCCTTACTCGTTTCTACAGTTTACACACTTTTGTACTTCCAGTACTTGTTGCTGTAGTTATGCTTGCACACTTCCTTATGATTAGAAAGCAAGGTATTTCAGGTCCTCTATAAAGGTTCTGGAAAATACTTTTTAGTTATTAATTTATTAAATTTTTGAAAGGAGTTTCTTCTCAATGTCTATTTTAAAGAAGCCAGATTTAACAGATGCAAAGCTTCGTGCGAAGCTTGCTAAAGGTATGGGACACAACTATTACGGAGAGCCTGCTTGGCCAAACGACCTTCTTTACATTTTCCCTGTTTGTATCCTTGGGACAATCGCTTGTCTTGCAGGTCTTGCAGTTCTTGAGCCTTCAGCTCTTGGCGAAAAAGCTGACCCGTTTGCTACCCCTCTAGAGATTCTACCTGAGTGGTACTTCTTCCCTACTTTCAACTTACTGCGTGTTATTCCAAACAAGCTTTTAGGCGTTTTAAGTATGGCAGCTGTTCCAGCTGGACTTATTACTGTTCCATTTATTGAGAACGTTAACAAGTTCCAAAACCCATTCAGAAGACCTGTAGCTTCATTAGTTTTCCTTGTAGGAACTTTCGTTGCTATTTGGTTAGGTATTGGTGCGACTCTACCTATTAACCAAGCCCTTACGCTAGGTTTATTCTAATAAAAAAAAAATAGGCAGCTATCAAGCTGCCTATCTTTTATGTTGTTACTTTTTTTATGCTACTAATTCGTTACTTTGTGTTGGAGCAGATCCACTCTTTAATACAAGTGCTTTTCCGTTCTCGTCTGCATCAATAACGATAGTATCACCTTCAGTTATTCTTGAAGATAGTACTTCTTCAGCAAGGCTGTCTTCTAATAGTCTTTGAACAGCACGTCTTAAAGGTCTCGCACCATAACTCGGGTTAAACCCCTCATCGATTAATCTGGCTTTAAACTTTTCAGTTACTTCCAAATGGATACCTTTTTTAGCTATACGGTCAAAAACTTCTTGAAGCATAATCTCTGCAATTTGTGCTACTTCATCCTTGGTTAGTTGTCGGAATACAATAATTTCATCTAGACGGTTTAAAAATTCTGGTCTAAAGTATTGTTTTAGTTCTTCATTTACTAGAAGCTTAATACGGTTGTAGTGCGATTCTGTTTGGTCTTGTGAAAATTCAAAACCAAGTCCACCACCACCTTTTTCAATAACTTTTGAACCAATGTTCGAAGTCATAATAAGAAGTGTATTCTTAAAGTCTATCGTTCTTCCTTTAGAATCTGTTAGCCTACCATCTTCAAAGATTTGAAGAAGTAGATTAAAGACATCTGGGTGTGCTTTTTCAACCTCATCGAATAGAACTACACTATATGGTCTTCTACGTACCGCTTCTGTTAATTGACCACCTTCACTGTAACCTACGTAACCTGGAGGTGAACCAATAAGTTTAGAAACAGTATGTCTTTCCATGAATTCAGACATATCTAGTCTAACCATAGCTTCAACAGAGCCGAAGAAATATGAAGCTAAAGCCTTTGTTAGCTCAGTTTTACCAACACCAGTAGGGCCAGAGAAAATGAAACTTGCAATAGGTCTATTTGGGTTTTTCAGCCCTACACGCGCACGGCGTATTGCTCTAGATACAGCGACTACAGCTTCGTCTTGACCAATAATTCGACTGTGTAAAGTTTCTTCCATGTTCATAAGTTTTTCAGATTCACTCTTCGTTAACTTATTTACCGGAATACCAGTCCAAGATGCTACGATTTCTGCAATATCCTCTTCAGTTACAGAAATATCATCGCGGTTTACTACTGTTTCACCTTCATCTTTATTTTGTGCTATTAAACTAATTTGAGCTTTGATCTCCATCTCACGGTCACGTAATTGACCAGCTTTTTCGAAGTCTTGGTTTCTTACGGTCTCATCCTTTTCTTTTAAGATTTGTCTAAGCTCTTTATCTAGTTCTTTCGCTGCTGGAGGAAGTTGTGAATTTAATAGCCTTACACGAGAACCTGCTTCATCAATAAGGTCAATAGCCTTATCTGGTAAGAATCTATCTGCGATATATTGGTCAGCTAACTTAGCTGCAGCTCTTACTGCATCATCTTCGATAGTTAACTTGTGGTGCTTCTCATATCTTTCTCTTAGACCAAATAGAATTTCAATCGTTTCGTCTACACTAGGTTCACCTACCATTACTGGTTGGAATCTTCTTTCTAGTGCAGCATCTTTTTCGATGTGCTTTCTGTATTCTTCTAGAGTTGTTGCTCCAATACACTGTAGTTCACCGCGGGCTAGCGCTGGTTTTAATATGTTAGCAGCATCTATAGCTCCTTCAGCAGCACCTGCTCCTATAAGGGTGTGTACTTCGTCAATAACTAGAATTACGTTACTGTTAGAGCGGATTTCATCCATGATTTTCTTTAAACGTTCTTCGAACTCACCACGGTATTTAGTTCCTGCTACTAGTAAACCAATATCTAAAGTTACTACGCGTTTGTCTTCTAGAATATCTGGAACATCTCGGGCTACAATTCTTTGTGCTAAACCTTCAGCTATAGATGTCTTACCAACACCAGGTTCACCGATAAGGATAGGATTATTTTTAGTTCTTCTACCAAGTATTTGGATAACTCGCTCAATTTCTTTTTCGCGACCTACTACTGGATCTAGTTTACCTTCCTCAGCTTTTTCGGTAAGATTACTACCAAACTCTTCTAATGTTGGAGTCTTACTTCTACTTTGATTACTACCTACAGAAACTTCTGCAGCTTCACCTAAAGATCTGATTACTTGAGTTCGTAGTTTAGATAGGAAAACAACACCTAAGTTTTCTAAAACGCGTGCAGCTACACCTTCATTTTCACGTATAAGGCCTAAAAGTAAGTGTTCAGTACCAATATAGTTGTGTCCTAGTTGTCTCGCTTCCTCTAAAGAAAGTTCTAAAACTCTTTTAGCCCTTGGCGTAAACGGTATCTCTACCGCAACAAAACCTGTGCCTCGCCCGATGATTTTTTCTACTTCAACACGGGCGTCCTTTAAAGTAACTCCCATTGAATTTAAAACCTTGAAGGCTAGTCCAGTACCTTCGCCGATTAGACCAAGGAGTATCTGTTCTGTACCTACAAAGTTGTGTCCTAATCTTCGTGACTCTTCTTGAGCCAGCATGATTACTTTAATTGCTTTTTCTGTGAATCTTTCAAACATTAATCACTCACTATTGTATTGATTTTTCTTTGATGAGTGTATTTTATCACAATTTTATTTTTAACGTGTTGCTAATTATCAAATAGCTTTATTTTGTAAAAATTTGAAAAATATCCACTTTTTCAGTTTCATCTTTTTCTAATAAATATTCTGGGTTCTTTCGACTTTGAAACTTTCTTTTCAAGCTTACACGTTTCTTCTGTTTTAGAAGTCTTACTCGTAAGCTTAAATTTTCACTAAAAAAACTTATAGATAGAAAAACTATAAGCACTTGAGAAAAAAACAGGATAGGGTCTAAACGCCAACCATGTATAATAATTATTCCACTATAAAGTAAGAATAATGTCGACAGAAAAATGTCTTTTTCTTCAGCTACTTTTGGGTTTAAAAAGCGTACTGAATATAAAGATATCCCTACTAGGCTTACAAAACAACCTAAGATAAAATTCGAACCGAAATTTATATTAATCATCTTCTTTTTCCTATCTCTAGTTTTTTAATTAATATATATGCTTTTATATGGTTTTTTTACTTTACGGGTCTGACGGGACTCGAACCCGCAACTTCCGCCGTGACAGGGCGGTGCTCTAACCAATTGAACTACAAACCCATTGATTTATTTCTCATGATGATATCATAAAAAATAAAAAAAAGGAAGACCTTTCTTTAAGTGAGAATTATTTTTTTTACTCCTCACTTAAAAATTATTATGCTAATGAATTTAGGAAAGTTGTTAGAAGAACAAGCGATGCCCAAATAGCAGTTCCGTTGTAAACAGTCCCTTTCGAGTTCTCCCATTCACCAGGTGAAGCAAGAATAACAGGAACTCCAACGACTAAAACAAATGAAATTAGAATTAGTAAGCTTGTAGATATTTGTATAGCTGTAATCATGTTTAAAGGTTCAGTATGTTCAAACTTTTATTCTATGGATTGTTATAAGGAATTATAACATAAAATATATTTAAAATTTTTATTACTAATTTTAGTTAAAAAATCATATTTCGTTATCAACACTTTATATATAACGTTCAGTGAACAAAACATAGTTTGATTTAGTAAATGTAGTCGTTTTTGTTATATACTAAATTACAGTTTGTTGTATAAAGGATTAACAATTCAATCATGGAAAATAGTTTATTTGTAATCGCTAGATTACCTGAAGCTTATGCTGTTTTTAAGCCTATCGTTGACGTTTTACCTGTAATACCTATTCTTTTCCTTGCATTAGCTTTCGTTTGGCAAGCTGCTGTAGGTTTCAGATAATAAATTTATCTATTTTTATTTTTAAAAAGACTTAATTAATAGGAAGGTATGATTACAGAGAGTCAAATTTTTGTAGCTTTAGGGATTGCACTTGTTGGTATGATCCTTGCTATTCGTCTTGGAAGAGCCCTTTACTAATAATGTGGGCTTATTAGTACTGAGGCCTAAAACTAAAGGTCTCAGTAAACCTTTATGCAAATTTATACAAATTTGCTTCATATATTTATCTATTAATTTATTAAGATGAACACTTTTATTACATATCTTTTTATTCTGACAGGCTTATGTATTACTGTTGCAGGTATTTACTATGTTCTTAAAAGTATTAAACTTATCTAATTATCTAATAAGTTAATACTTTAAAACCATACCTAAGAATTAATCATTTGAAATGTCCGATAATCCAACTATTGAAAATAACATCAAGTACGAATATATTTTAGGTTCACGTCGTATAAGTAACTACCTTTTTGCGCTAGTTCTTTTTTGTGGTGGTTTATCTTTTGCTTTGGCTGGTTTTACGAGCTATTTCAAAGTTAATTTAATACCATTTTCCGACTTAACAGGCCTATTTTTTCTACCTCAAGGTATCACATTACTTTTCTACGGTACGGTAGCTATATGTATTAGTATTTTCGTTACATTAACTATCATTTTAGATGTAGGTAGCGGTTCAAATACATATGATAAAACTGCTGGTGAAGTAACTATATTTCGTCGAGGATTTATTGGGCGTAATAGAGAAATTAAATTCACGTATCCTATAGGTAGTATTGAGTCTGTTCGTTTAAAATCAACTGAATCTTTTAACTCCGTACCTTCAATATTTTTATGCTTAAAAGATAAACGTGAAATTCCTCTTACCGAGCTTAGACCAAACCCTACTATTAAGGAGATTGAAGAAAGGGCAGCTAATTTAGCTAAATTTCTTGATGTGTATCTTGATGGTATGTAGATTTATATTACATTCTAATGTCTAATAAATTATTAGAAAAAGTAGAATACCTACTTAACCAATCCGATAACGCGTATTCAATTACATTACAAGTGGCTTTCCTAGCTAAACGTAAGAAAAGCATTGAAGATTTATCTTCGGTTTCTTCTAAAGAAAATATTATTGTCCAATCTGTTAATGATATTTTTGAAGAGAAAATTGTAAAAGGGGGTTAATTTTAATTAACTAATTAATATTAGTTCCCCTTAAATTTTTATGCATCCGGCTGGATTTGAACCAGCGATGTCTCATTGAGAAGCGGATTATGAGTCCGATGCCTTCGGCCACTTAGCTACAGATGCTTTTCTATATGTATATATTATTACTTTATTAAAAAAATTTCAAATAGGCTCTTTTTGCTTAGCCTATTTGAAATTTTTATTTTTATTAAACTCTGCTCGGTAACCTTGTAGATTTACCAGATCTTGAGCGTAGGTAGTATAGTTTCGATCTTCTTACTTTTGATTGTTTTATAACTTCTATTTCTTTTAAACTTGGTGAATATAGAGAATAAATTCTCTCAATTCCACCTGTTTGAAGGAAGCTTCGTAAAGTAAAAGTTTTTCGAATCCCACTATTATTTATGGCTATTACTACACCTTGGATTTTTTGAATACGTTCTTTTTGCCCTTCCTTAATTTGTACAGATAGTCGAAGAATATCTCCTATTTCTGGGCATGATAAGTTGTTACCTTTGGCCATGTATTTTTCTTCGACCAAACTTATACCTTTACTCATTTTTATAGACTTCTTTTAGATAAAATTCACACATAAGTCGATACCAGCAGGCAGGTTTAATTGCTTTAAACTGTCGATAGTTTGTAAAGATGAGTCTTGTATGTCGATTAAGCGCTTATAAGTTCTTATTTCGAAATGCTCTCGTGCATCTTTATTTACGTGTGGAGAACGAAGGACACAGTATATTCTTCTTTTTGTAGGAAGAGGTACAGGGCCCTTTAGCTTTGCATTCGTTAATGTGACTATTGAACAAATTTTGTCACATACCTGAGTTAAAAGCTTATAATCGTATGCTTTTACTTGTAAGCGAATTTTCATTTTTTATTATTCAATAATTTTAGCTACTACACCAGCACCTACAGTACGTCCACCTTCGCGGATTGCAAAGCGCATACCTTGCTCAATAGCAATAGGGTTAATTAGTTGTGCAGTCATTTTAATACGGTCACCAGGCATTACCATTTCTGCTTCACTACCGTCATCACCTTCAAATTTCTCAATAGTTCCTGTTACGTCAGTTGTACGTACGTAGAATTGTGGTCTATAACCTGTAAAGAATGGAGTGTGTCGACCACCTTCTTCTTTCTTAAGTACATATACTTCAGCTTCAAATTTCTTGTGAGGTTTGATAGAACCTGGCTTTGATAGAACCATCCCTCTTTGAATTTGGTCTTTTTGAACACCACGTAGTAAGATTCCTACGTTATCTCCAGCCATACCTTCTTCTAGAGTTTTTTGGAACATTTCTACACCTGTTACAGTTGTACTAGTAGTATCTGTAATACCTACGATTTCGATAGTATCACCTACCTTTACAATACCCCTCTCAATTCGTCCTGTTGCTACTGTACCACGGCCTGTAATTGAGAATACATCCTCTACAGCCATCAGGAATGTTTTATCTACATCTCTCTCAGGAGCTGGAATGTAATCATCTACTGCATCCATTAGAGCATAAATTTTGTCTACCCACTCGTTCTCACCTCTTGGGATTGGTCCTTTCTCTTTAAGTGCTTCTAACGCTAGGTAAGCTGAACCAGAAACAAATGGAAGGTCGTCACCAGGGAAGTCGTAGTTTGAAAGAAGCTCTCTAGCTTCTAGTTCTACTAGCTCTAGTAGTTCCTCGTCGTCTACTTGATCTGCTTTGTTTAGGAATACTACAAGGTTAGGTACACCTACCTGTTTAGCTAGTAGGATGTGCTCACGAGTTTGTGGCATAGGTCCATCTGCTGCTGAAATTACAAGAATAGCCCCATCCATTTGAGCTGCACCTGTAATCATGTTTTTAACGTAATCTGCGTGCCCCGGGCAATCTACGTGAGCGTAGTGACGGTTCTCAGTTTCGTATTCGATGTGTGAAGTGTTAATAGTAATACCTCTAGCTCTTTCTTCAGGAGCTGAATCAATCTCATCAAATCTTTTAGCTGCTGTTTTCGAGTAGATCGATAATGTTCCTGAAATTGCTGCTGTTAGAGTTGTTTTACCATGGTCAACGTGACCAATAGTACCAATGTTTACGTGTGGTTTAGAACGCTCAAATTTTTCACGTGCCATTTTTCGTTTTCCTTTTTTTTATTTAAATTTAAAACTTAATTGACTTCTCTTTTACTTTTAGCGGTTTAGTTAATACTTACTAATATTTGTAGTGTGAAAAGGCCTTATTAGCCTCAGCCATTCTGTGAGTTTGTTCTCGCTTCTTAACAGCGTTTCCTGCTTGTTTTGACGCATCGATTAATTCATTAGCTAATTTACGCACCATATCTTTTCCAGATCTTTCGCGCGCACTCTTAGTTATCCAGTTTACAGCTAAGTTAATTCCTCTTAAAAGGTCTAGTTCTACAGGTACTTGGTATGTCGAACCCCCAATACGTCTAGCTTTTACTTCTACTACTGGTGCTACGTTACGTACTGCCTTTTCTAGTACTAAAAGAGGGTTCGAATCTGTTACTGTTCCTATGTGTTCTAAAGCTTGGTAAACTATACGTTGGGCCAGTGATTTTTTCCCCTCTTGTAGAACTCTAACAATAAACATACTTACTAATCTACTGTTGTAAATAGGGTCTATAGGTACTAATCTTTTTTTTGATTTTGAACGACGTGACATAATTTATATTTTTTATTTAGTTGAAAAGCTATTCTTTAGGTTTTTTCGCTCCGAATTTTGATCTACTTTGCATTCTATCCTTAACGCCACCTACATCTAAAGAACCTCTAACTATGTGGTATCTAACACCAGGTAAGTCTTTTACACGACCCCCTCTTACTAATACTACTGAGTGCTCTTGGATATTGTGCCCAATTCCTGGGATATATGCAGTTACTTCAAAACCAGAAGTTAATCTAACACGCGCTACTTTTCTTAAAGCAGAGTTAGGTTTTTTTGGTGTTGTAGTATACACACGTGTACAAACTCCGCGGCGTTGAGGACAGTTCTTTAAAGCCGGGGATTTTGTTTTCTTCTTTTGAAGCTGTCTGTCCTCGCGAACTAATTGTTGGATTGTTGGCATATTTTGATTATTTTTCTAATTATCGTTAGTATCTTTTAAGTTATACTTACGGTTAAACTTCTCTACTCTACCCTCAGTATCAATGATTTTTTGTGAACCTGTATAGAATGGGTGGTTTCCTGACCAAACATCTATATTAAGCTCTGGCTTTGTTGACCCAATAGTAAAGATCTGTTCGCCGTTACAAAAAACCTTCGCTTCTGGGTACCAATTTGGGTGAAGATCTTTTTTCATTTTTTTATTAGGTGAATTTTCTATTCATACTTTTTTACCAAAAAGTAAAAACGTTATTAACGTTTCGAGAATTGTGGAGCTTTTCTTGCTTTTTTTAGACCATACTTACGTCTTTCTTTAGTTCTATCATCTCTTCTTAACAGGTTTAAAGAACGTAGTAGGGTTTGTTGGTTCTCAGGAACTACTGTGCATAAAGATCTAGCTATACCCAGTTTAATTGCTTGAGCTTGGCCTGCAAGTCCACCGCCTCTTGTTTTTATTACAATATCAAAGCTATTCTCGCCACCTATTAGTTTTAGTGGTTGAAGTGCTGAATCTAGGTGTGTCGGAATGTACTGGAAATATTCTTCGATGATTTTACCATTCACAGAAATTTTACCAGAACCCCCGCTTATTAGTCTTATTTGAGCTACAGAACTTTTTCTGCGCCCCACGGATAGAAAAATACTCATTCTATAAATTTGTTTTTTATATTAATTCTAAAATTTTTACTTTTCGTCAGTAAGTTTAATATTGAATCGTTGTTCTAAAGCTGTGATTACTTCATCGACAGATTTTCGTCCAAAGTTTTTTATTTCAAGAAGCTCTTCTCTTGAATAATTTACTAGGTCGTTTATTGTATGGATCTGAGCACGTTTTAGACAATTGTAAGCTCTTACTGAGATAGGTATTTCTTCGATTAGAATTTCAGTTACTACTTCTTTTTCGTCCTCTTCGATTAGAACTTCATTTTTTGAAATAGCTTTTTCTGTAAGTAATTCGAATAAACCCATTAATATAGAAGTACTCTTTCGTAACGAGCTTTCAGGGTTAATACTACCATCTGTGTAAACTTCAATATTTACCTTTTCTTTAGTTTCACTTTTCTCAAGTAATATCTTTTCAACCTCAAAATTAGCTTTCACTACAGGTGTAAAACAAGCGTCTATACTAATAAAATCATTGAACCCTTCTTCTAGTTTTATTTCATCAGATAATTTATAACCCTTGTCTTTCTGGATTAGAAATTCTATTTGTAACGACTCATTATCACAAATTGTGGCTATATATTGCTCTTTATCGACTACTTCAATCCCAAAAGGTAATTCGATTAAACCAGATGTTACTACTTCAGGGCCTTGTACGTTTAATCGAGCTATTAGATTCTCTGGTTCTATTAAGTCATCCGAATTTTTTAAAACTATTTGTTTTATGTTTAGTAAGATGTCTAAAACATCTTCTCTAACACCTGGTATTGTAGCAAAAGCATGGTCTACATTACCAAATCTTACACCTGTAAAAGCGTAGCCTTCTATATCTGAAAGTAAAACTCTACGGATAGCATTACCTACAGTAATACCTTGATTCTTTTCTAGAGGGTATAAGGTAAATTTTTCATATAATGAGCGGGGTCCATCGCTTCGTGATTCTAAGGACTCAATATGTAATTTGGTCATACTGCTATTTGAGTCTTGTTGTAACTTTATCATAACGATAAATTTTCCCCTTTCATTTAAATATCTTAAACGCGTCTCTTTTTAGGAGGTCGACAACCATTGTGAGGTACTGGCGTTATATCTCTTATTAAGGTAATCTGTAGACCTGTTGCTTGTAAAGCTCTTATTGCAGTTTCGCGACCAGAACCTGGCCCGTTTACTAGAACAGCGGCTTTTTTCATCCCAAGTTCAATCGCAGTTTTACAAGCTTTTTCTGCAGCTACTTGGGCTGCAAAGGGTGTACCTTTTTTTGCACCTTTAAATCCACAAGCTCCAGCTGATGACCACGAAACTGTTTCACCAGTTAGGTTAGTTATAGTCACAATTGTATTGTTAAACGTAGATTTTATGTGAGCTACGCCTACTACTGCACTTGTTTTTGTTACTTTTTTATTAGATTTTGTAATCTGCTTAATCATATTTGCTAAGGCTTTTTGCTAATTTTTATCCCAAAGAATTTAAACTCTAGACTGTTTTAGTAAGTCGGGCGTTTCTCGAGTTAGTTCGAGTTCTTTGGCCACGTAGAGGTAGGCCGAGCTTATGTCTTTTACCTCGGTACGATTGTATGTCAACTAATCTTTTAACATTCATGATTTTTATGCGTCTAAGGTCACCTTCAATTTGGTAAACTTTATCGATATTATCACGTAATAAACTAGTTTCTTCATCGCTTAAATCTTTAACTTTCTTTGTTGGGTCAATGTTAAATTGATTTAAGATATTCAGTGATCTACATTTACCAATACCGTAAATACTAGTTAATGCTACACCTACTTGTTTTTCGTTAGAAATATCTACACCGGCTATACGTATCATAGTTTTTTTTAGTATGTAATTTTTATGATATCTTTATCCTTTCTTTACTTTTCGCCCTTGACGTACTTTGAAACGGGGGTTAGATTTACAAATTAAGTAAAGTTTTCCACGGCGTCTTACTACTTGGCAATCTTTGCTTCGTTTTTTCAAACTACCTATTGAATTTACTACTTTCATCTTAGTTTTTTTCTTTTTTTAATGTTATGTGTCTTATAACACTTTCATTTAGTGACAGTTGGCGGCTAATATCGCTTACAAGTTCACCATTACCTGTATAAGTTACTTGTATATAAGTAGCGCTTGAAAACCCTTTAATTGGGTATGATAATAGTTTTGTCCCTAAATTTTGAAAGCAAAATTTTGAATTCTTACTTGCTAGTATTTTGTAATACTTTTTTAAGAGCTCTAAAACTACATTCTTTTCTAAATCCGGTTGGAAAAAAATGAATGTTTTGTAAGTTCTGTATGATGATTTTTCCATGTCTAATTCTTTTTTAAGAACTTTTTTTTCGTTAATCTCTCCATACTTGTAATCGTAGGGATTCTGATAATAAAGGTATATAAGGTATTTTACCAATTAGTGCATATATCGTACAATATATTATTAATAACATACAAGCAAAACAACAACCATTAAATATAGGGTAACCTATTGAACCTTCAGCTAAAATTAATAACGGGAATAGATATCCACAAGTATCGATTAAAGAGCTTATGAATAAGATAATTAATGCTTGTAGCATATTATATCGTGTAAAGTAACTTAGGTTCAGTTGTCTTGATTGAGTTAAGACGATAATTACAGTAAATATTAAGAAGTTTAGCCATCCGTTTTCTCTTAGGAAGAATGCTGCATCCTCTAGGACGTTTGATGACATATTAACGCTTCTTAAGAATGGGTTAAAAAAGCCATATAGTTCCAAAAAAGGAAAAGCATATATAGCCACGGATATTATTCTATCAAATATTTTAAAAAGATTTAAAAATTTCATAGTCGTCGTTTAAAAATTTATAGATTTTTATTGTAATTTTTTCTATGTTTGGCTCATTCGCGTAGAAAAGTGTGACCTTTATGTTATACTACGTGTTAAATACCATAAAATTTTTGATACTACAAATTACGGGATTAAGGCTATTTTACCTTTCCGTTTTTAGTACATTTATTTTTACCAAAGGAAATTATCTTTGTGAAAAAATTATTATCTTTATTAGTAGTTTTAACTTTTGCCTTTTCTAGTATATCAAAAGTTGACGCCTCTGAACTTACTCTTTGTAAAGAGTCACCAGCTTTTGCAAAGCGTGAAAAAACTAGTCTTAAGAAACTTCAAAACCGTTTAAACAAGTATGAGCAAGGTTCATTACCTGCCCTAGCTCTTGAAAAGCAAATTGAGCAGACTAAGACACGATTCGCCCGCTACGGTGCTGGTAACCTTATGTGTGGTACTGATGGTTTACCACACCTTATTACAGATGGTGAGTGGAGCCACGCCGGTGAATTCGTTGCACCAGGTTTAGTATTCCTTTACATTACTGGTTGGATTGGTTGGGCTGGACGTGCATACTTAGGTGTAGTTAGAAACGACGCTAAGCCTTCTGAAAAAGAAATTATTATCGATGTACCGCTAGCTTCTAAGATTATGCTTTCTGGCTTTACTTGGCCTGCACAAGCTTGGTCTGAGTTTGTTAATGGTGAATTACTTGCTGCAAATACTGATATCACTTGCTCGCCACGATAAAAATTTAACTAAATTAATGTAGTTATATATGGATAAGAATTTTTTAACTTACCTTTCAACAGCTCCTGTACTTTTAACAGCGCTTATGACATTTACTGCTGCTTTATTAATCGAAGCAAACAGATTCTTTCCAGATGCTCTTTTCATTCCAATGTAATGAGTAATCTGAATTTACCTTCGTTACAATAAAAACGAAGGTATAAAATATTTAGAGGGCGAATGACGGGAATCGAACCCGCGAATGCTGGAACCACAACCCAGTGCCTTAACCACTTGGCTACACTCGCCTATATAAACAATATTATACAAAAAAAGCTTTTATTTGTCCAATAAATGCTAATAAAGCATAGTTTTTTTTTAGTCGGGATAACAGGATTTGAACCTGTGGCATCCTGCTCCCAAGGCAGGCGCGCTACCAAGCTGCGCTATATCCCGATGACACTAACTACTATAGCATAAAAATCTTTTTTAGTAAATAGATTTAATTTAATTACTTAATTTTTTACATTATATTAGCTTTAACTAAAATATCACGCACGACACGTGTTACTTGTGCGCCTTCATTCAGTCGTTTTTTTATAGCTTCCGCACTTAAATGTACCTCATTTTGAATCGGGTCATAGAAACCTACTTCCTCAATAGGTTTACCATCTCTTTTCGTTCTGACATCTGTGACAACAATACGGTATGATGGTTTTCTCTTTTTACCGCGTCTAGATAATCTTATTTTAACCATTTTTAACCTATATAAATCTATGTTTATTTATGTTTCCAATATACAACATCCATATTTTTTTTACAAGTATATGTGTCGCTTGTTATTTATTAAAAGGAGAGAGTGGGATTCGAACCCACGGATACATGGTATCATTTGATTTCAAATCAAACGCAATCGACCACTCTGCCATCTCTCCATTGTTATAAACATATGGTAACATAATTTTTTCCCTAAAGCAATAGAGTGTTTTTATTTTTAACCATATGTTTATCTTATTTTAACCATTTACACTTAAAGATTCGCTAATATCTTTATTAGTAAATTTAACCTTTGTAGGGTTTAAGTTCTTTCCAATTGAGTGGTTTACATTGTTTACACCAACTCTACCTTCATTTACTTTCTCAGGGAAAGATCCATCTTTCGGGTGTAAGTACTGAACTTCCCCTGTAGCGAAAACTCTATAAATCTTGTAATCTTGGATTTTGAAGTTCGTACGAAGCTGTGAACCTAAAGCTAAACATTGCTCTTTCTTAGCAAAGTAAACAAGGTTTTCACCTTCTTTCATGATAGCTACACCACCTGTAGGCAGTTCAAATATCTTTTCTTCTTTACCAGTCCAAGTCATTGCGTACTTTTCTTCATTCGCACCAGCTTTTAGCCAACCACCTGTACCTCCTCCATATGTAGGAGTCGCTGCTTGTAAATCGCTCATAAATTTTCCTTTTTATCCTTTAAATTTATAAAAGGGGAAGTTACAGTATACTTTTTATTCTTTTAGATTGGTACCACGCTAATTGAGCAAGACCCACCGCTTTTACGGAAGTCTACCTTACCATGAACCAGAGAATAAATAGTGTAGTCTTTTCCCATACCTACGTTGAAACCGGGCTTAAATTTCGTCCCTAATTGTCTAACTATTATACTTCCAGGAGTTACTACTTGTTGACCGTATGCTTTAACGCCTCGACGCTTCGCTACTGAATCTCGGCCGTTTTTCGTACTCCCACTACCTTTTTTGTGTGCCATTTTTTTTTAGTTAATTGAATCTATGTGTATACGAGTAGTTTTTCTTCTGAAACCTGTTTTAAATCTGCTTCGCTTCTTAGCTCGCATTTTAAAAACTACTATTTTTTTACCTTGAGAGTGTTTTAAGACTGTCGCGTTTACAATTTTGTTTTCTAAGCAAGGCTGACCCACTTCCGTCTTATCACCATCTTTTAATAAAAGTACTTTATTAAAAGATATCTTATCCCCAGGTTCAGTCCCATTTAATCTATCTACTTCGTAGAAAAAGCCTGGTTCAAACCAGTACTGTTTTCCACATGTTTCAACAATAGCATAATTCATTTTATCACACCTATATTTTTATTATTATTTATATAAAAAGTTAAGTAATTAATTTATAATTTTTATTTTACCTTCTCTTCTTCCTCAGCCTTATTAACGATAAGACACTCCGTAGTTAATACCATTGCTGCAATAGAAGCTGCATTTTGAATTGCCGATCTTGTAACTTTTGCTGGATCTATGATACCTGCTTCAAACATGTCAACAAATTTATCATCTGCTGCATTATACCCGAAATTGAAATCTAATTTCTGTACTTTTGATACTACCACAGAACCGTTTTTGCCCGCATTAGTTACAATAGCTTTTAAAGGTGCTGTTATCGCTCTTTCTACTATAGACGCTCCTACCCTTTCATCCCCTTCTAAAGATTCATCTGCCCAGTCTCTAAGGTCATCTGCTATGTGGACTAATGTTGCACCACCGCCAGGAACAATACCCTCTTCGACTGCAGCTTTCGTTGCATTTATCGCATCTTCTAGTCTTAACTTTTTATCCTTCATTTCAGTTTCAGTAGCAGCACCCACTTTTAATAATGCTACCCCTCCACCTAATTTAGCTAATCTTTCTTGAATTTTTTCTTTCTCATAAGCAGTATCTGCCATTTCATATTGTCTTCTTAATTGTGCACAACGGGCTTGTACATCTTCTTTAAATAAATCAGAAATTAATGTAGTCGTTTCTTTAGTAACTATTACTTTTTTAATCTCCCCTAGCATCTCTAAATCTACTGTTTGTAAAGACGCGCCTATATCGTCAGAAACTACTTTACCCCCACTTAAGACAGCTATATCTTCTAAGAAAGCTTTTCTTCGTTCACCGAATCCAGGACATTTAATTGCGACAACATTTAAAATACCCCTTAGCTTATTTACTACTAGTGTAGCTAATGCTTCTTTTTCTACATCTTCTGCAATTATTAGTAAAGGTCTTCCCGTTTTAGAAACTAATTCTAGGACTGGTAATAAATCTTGTTGAACTAATGTGATCTTTTTATCAGTCATTAATACGTAAGCATTCTCTTGGACTACTTCCATACGCTCTACATCTGAAGAAAAGTAAGGTGAAATCATCCCTCTATCGAAGCTCATACCTTCAATTATCTCTAGTTCTGTTACTGTACTCTTACCTTCTTCTAGTGAAATTACACCGTCTCGCCCTACTTTCTCTAAAGCATCTGCTATTAATTGACCAACTTCTTTATCATTACCCGCAGATACCGTTCCTACTTGCATAATAGCGTTCGTATCTTCTACCGGTTGCGCATACTCAGATATTTGGTTCACTATGAAATCTGAAGCTTTCTGTATACCTCTTCTTAGGGCTATTGGATTTGCACCTGCCGCTAAGTTTTTCATACCCTGTTTAACCATCGAGTGTGCTAAAACAGTAGCTGTACTTGTACCGTCTCCAGATACCTCGTTTGTTTTAGAAGCTGCTTGTCTGATCAAAGCTACACCTGTGTTTTCAATATGATCCTTTAACTCTATTTCTTTTGCAATCGAAACTCCGTCATTAATTATTTGTGGTGGACCATACTTTCTTTCGATTACAACATTTCGCCCCTTAGGACCTAATGTTGTAGCTACTGCTTTACAAAGAATATCCATTCCTTTTTCAAGGGCTTGTCTAGCGTTTTCGTTATATAATATAGATTTACTCATTCGTATTTAATCCTTTAAATCGAAAATGTGGTTTTCTTTTAATTTTATATATATATTAGTTTACTACTTTTTTTTAGCTAAATAATACAACAAATAAATTATTTTTACCTATTAGTGTATTAGTTTTATAAAATAAATATTAAATGATTTATACTGAGAGTATAAACCAAAAATCTAATAATCCATACAACATTTTAGGAGACTTTTTATGTCTGAGTTTATTAAGCCTTATAACAACGATCCTTTTGTAGGTAATTTAGCTACGCCAGTAACTGCTTCGGCTTTTACAAAAACTTGGTTATCTAATTTACCTATTTACAGAAAAGGCCTTTCTCCACTTCTTAGAGGTTTAGAAATCGGTATGGCTCATGGTTATTTCTTACTAGGCCCTTTCTATAAACTAGGTCCACTTCGCGATTCTGAAGTTGCACTTTTATCAGGCCTTTTTTCTACTTTTGGCCTTGTTATTATCCTTACAGCAGCTTTAACTATGTACGGTATCGTTTCTTTTGAAGAGGAAGGTTCAGATCCATTAGAAACTTCACAAGGTTGGAGTAGTTTCACTGCCGGTTTCTTCGTAGGAGCTTCTGGTGGAGCTGGTTTCGTTTACCTACTTATTTTAAATGCTGCATTTATTATTTAAAATAAATTATTTGTATTAAGATGGTTTTTTGGTTATTAAATAACCATCTTGATACCTTTTTTACTAAAAACCCTTTTTTTTAGGTATTATTAATAGATATTTAATTATTTAAATAAGGTTTAATATGTCAAGTTTAAATTTACAGGAAGAGTATAAGAATACTCAAATTCAAGAGCTTTTAGATCAGCTTGAGAAGGACCTTATCGGCCTTCGACCAGTAAAGTCAAGAATTAAAGAAATCGCTGCCCTTCTTCTTGTACACCGACTAAGAAAGAATTTAGGTCTTACTTCATCGAGCCCAGGTTTACATATGTCATTTACAGGTAGCCCAGGTACAGGAAAGACTACAGTAGCAGAAAAAATGGCTGATATTCTTTACCGATTAAATTACATCAGAAAGGCTCAGCTTGTTACAGTTACTCGTGATGATTTAGTAGGCCAATACATTGGACATACAGCACCAAAAACTAAGCAGGTTCTTAAGAATGCTATGGGTGGTGTTCTTTTTATCGACGAAGCTTATTACCTTTATAAGCCTGATAATGAGCGTGACTACGGTTCAGAAGCGATCGAGATTATTCTACAGGTAATGGAAAACAAACGTGATGAACTTGTTATGATCTTCGCAGGTTATAAGGAAAAAATGGATAGGTTCTATGAATCAAACCCAGGTCTTTCTTCGCGTGTAGCAAACCACGTAGATTTTCCAGATTATACTCCTGATGAGCTTGTACAAATTGGTAAGCTTATTTTAGATGAGCAGCAATATATTATGACACCAGACGCTGAGCAGGCTTTATATCAATATATTGATAAGAGACGAACTTTACCACATTTCGCTAATGCCAGAAGTATTCGTAATGCTTTAGATAGAAGTAGAATGAGACAGGCAAACCGTATCTTCTCTTCAAACCAAGAAATCTTAACTAAGAAAGACCTTGTAACAATTCAAGCAGAAGATATATTAAAGAGTCGTGTTTTTGAGTATGCAGAATCAGCAGCAGCTGCACCAGCACCGGTAGCGCCTCCAGCACCAGCACCAGTAGCACCTCAGGCACCAGCAGCTCCAGCTTCTTCTTATACCCCTCCAGCACCAGCTCCTGCGTATCATGCGCCTGCTACTCCAAGCCAGCCACCTTCACAACCTAATAACTACTCTAGTGGTTTACCTTACGGTCCGCCGGCATAAAATCTTCGCTTTACTGCTTTAAGGTTTGGGTACAAGTTCAAATAACTTGTACCCTTTTTTTTTCTTATTTTTATAAAAAAAAAAGCACAGATACTTTAAGTATCTGTGCTTTTATTACCTAATAACTAAATATTAGTCTAGAGGCTTTAGAGATAGAGCTGGCTCGTTCTCTCTGTCGATTCCCTTTTCGAAACCTGCAGCAGCTGCTCTAGCACGACCTGCGTGCCATAAGTGAGCTACCCATAGGAAGAATCCTAGGAAGAAGTGAGAAGCTGTTAGCCATGAACGAGGGTTTACGTAGTTTACTGAGTTGATTTCAGTTGCTACACCACCTACCGAGTTAAGAGCTCCTAGAGGTGCGTGAGTCATGTACTCAGCAGCTCGTCGCTCTTGCCATGGTTGGATATCGTTTCTGATCTTGTTTAGATCTAGACCGTTTGGACCACGAAGTGGCTCAATCCAAGGCGCACGCATATCCCAGAAACGCATTGTTTCACCACCTAGGATAATCTCACCAGAAGGTGAACGCATTAGGTATTTACCAAGACCTGTAGGTCCTTGAGCAGAAGCTACGTTAGCACCAAGTCTTTGGTCACGTACTAGGAAAGTGAAGGCTTGTGCTTGTGAAGCTTCTGGACCTGTAGGGCCGTAGAACTCACTAGGGTAAGCTGTGTTGTTGTACCAAACGAATACACTTGCAACTAGACCCATTAGAGATAGTGCTCCAAGACTGTATGAAAGGTAAGCTTCACCAGACCATACAAAACCTCTTCTTGCCCAAGCAAATGGCTTTGTAATAATGTGGAAAATACCACCTGTAATACAAATTAGACCAACCCAAACGTGTCCACCTACAAGATCTTCAAGGTTGTTTACACTTACAATCCAACCGTCTCCACCGAATGGTGATTTAAGAACGTAGTTGAAGATTGCACCTGGGTTTAGAGTAGGGTTAGCTACTAGACGAACGTCACCACCACCTGGTGCCCAAGTATCGTAAATACCACCGAAGAACATAGCTTTAAGAACTAGAAGGAATGCTCCAACTCCTAGAAGGATTAAGTGAATCCCTAAGATTGTAGTCATCTTGTTCTTATCACGCCAGTCATAACCAAAGAATGGGAATGACTCTTCTAGAGTATCTGGACCAATTAGAGAGTGGTATACACCACCAAATCCAAGAACAGCTGATGAAATAAGGTGAACTACCCCAACTACGAAGTACGGGTAAGTATCAACGATTTCACCACCAGGTCCTACACCCCAACCTAAACCCGCTAGGTGAGGAAGAAGAATTAGACCTTGCTCGTAAAGAGGCTTCTCTGGTACGAAGTGAGCAACTTCAAATAGACACATAGCTCCAGCCCAGAATACCATTAATCCTGCGTGTGCTACGTGAGCTCCTAATAATTTTCCTGAAACATTAATAAGTCGAGCGTTACCTGACCACCAAGCAAAACCTGTTGATTCAATATCGCGACCTGCAACTACCATTGGTGCATTAAAGGGCGTTTCCACGTGGTAATACCTCCTCAGGGAATACAAAGTTTTCGTGCGGCTGATCTTGTGCAGCCATCCATGCGCGGATACCTTCGTTTAGAAGGTTGTTTTTAGTGTAGAAAGTTTCGAATTCTGGATCTTCAGCAGCACGTAGCTCTTGAGATACGAAGTCGTATGAACGAAGGTTTAGTGCTAAACCTACGATACCTACTGAACTTGCCCATAGACCAGCTACAGGTACGAACAGCATGAAGAAGTGAAGCCAACGCTTGTTAGAGAAAGCAACACCGAAGATTTGAGACCAGAAGCGGTTAGCTGTAACCATCGAGTAAGTTTCTTCAGACTGTGTAGGAGTGAAGGCACGGAATGTGTTTGCAGCATCACCATCTTCGAAAAGAGTGTTTTCTACAGTAGCTCCGTGGATTGCACATAGAAGCGCACCACCTAGAATACCTGCAACACCCATCATGTGGAATGGGTTTAGTGTCCAAGAGTGGAAACCTTGTAGGAATAGAAGGAAACGGAAGATCGCAGCAACACCAAAACTTGGTGCAAAGAACCAACTAGCTTGCCCTAGAGGGTAAAGAAGGAATACTGAAACGAATACTGAGATTGGGCCTGAGAACGCAATAGCGTTGTAAGGACGAATACCAACAAGACGTGCAATCTCAAACTGACGTAGACAGAAACCGATTAGACCTAGTGCACCGTGTAAAGCGATGAAAGCCCAAAGACCACCGATCTGACACCATCTAGTGAAGTCACCTTGTGCTTCAGGACCCCAAAGAAGTAGTAGAGAGTGTCCCATACTGTTAGCAGGAGTAGATACAGCTGCTGTTAAGAAGTTACAACCTTCTAGGTATGAGCTCGCAATTCCGTGAGTGTACCATGAAGTTACGAATGTTGTTCCTGTAAACCAACCACCTAATGCTAGGTAACTGCAAGGGAACAGAAGTAGACCTGACCAACCAACGAAAACGAATCTGTCACGCTTTAGCCAGTCATCGATTAGATCGAACGTGCTACGTTCTTGCTCTTGACCAATTGAAATAGTCATATTTTTCTCCAAGATTTAAATCTTATATAAAGTAAAGTATTTGTTTCTCAACTATGGTTTTTTATTGGTTAAATTAAATTTAGCCAAAACACACCCATAGTTTATACACCATTATTATATACTTAATAGCCGCAAAAATATCATCTATTTTTATTTAGTGCTATAAAAACACGTCCTGAAGGACTTGAACCCTCGACATTTGGTTTTGGAGACCAACGTTCTACCAGCTGAACTAAGGACGCTTTGACCTAACAACTAAGTTAGTTAATTAGATATAAGTATATATACAAATACCTTGTTAGGTCAATATTAATTTAAACTGCCTCTAAAACTTTATTAGAAGACTCGTTTTTACCCTGTCTTATTGCATCAGCCAACCTACTAATAATTAGTTGAATAGAGCTTACTGCATCGTCATTAGCAGGTACTAAAATATCGATAAGATCCGGATCACAGTTAGTATCTAATAGAGAAACCACAGTTATACCAAGTTTTCTAGCCTCTAGTACTGCACCTTTTTCACGCTTCTGATCAACAACAATGATTGCACTAGGTAATGCTCTCATGTTCTTAATCCCATTAAGGTTTTTACGTAAAAGCTCTAATTCCTTGTTAAGTACCGCTACTTCTTTTTTTGGTAAGCCATTAAAGCTTCCGTTAGATTGAGCTTCTTCTAAATAACGAAGCCTACTAACCCTTTTTTGTAAAGTCTCCCAGTTAGTTAATAACCCACCTAGCCATCTTTGGTTTACGTAATGAGATGAGCATTTTTCAGCTTCTTGAGCTATTAGTTTAGATGCTTGGGGCTTAGTTCCTACGAATAGAAAGTCGCCCCCGTTTTTTGCTTCATTGTAAAGATACTTATAAGCATATTTTAATAACTGTGTAGTTTGAACTAAATCTATTATATGTACCCCATTTCTTTCTGAAAAGATGTAAGGGAAAGCTTTGGGATTCCATCTTTGGGACTGGTGCCCAAAATGTACGCCAGCTTCTAGCAATTCTGTTAATGTTAAATTTTCCATTTATAGGGTTTTGTATTTTTGTATAGGTTTGAATTCTGTAGTGTTCCTATATTATTCAAAATTTGTTGTACGTTTGTCCAGTATTAAGTCGTCTATAGAAGTATTAGCTCCGTATTGATCTATGTCGTTTGTCTCACCAATACTACTATTATTTTTTTTGAAACCGGTTCCTGCTGGAATTAATCTACCAACAATAACGTTTTCTTTTAGCCCTTTTAACCAATCTTTTTTACCTTCAACAGCTGCTTTTGTCAGTACTCTAGCTGTTTCTTGGAAACTTGCTGCGGAGATAAAACTATCGGTGTTTAAAGAGGCCTTTGTTATACCTAACAGCATTGGGGTATAAGTAGCTGGAATATAACCATGGTATTCAGCTATGGCGTTAATTCTTCTAATTTTTTCAAGATCTATAAGTTCCCCTGGAACTAATGTAGTTTTACCGCTATCTTCAATTTTTACTTTCGTAGTCATCTGACGCACAATAATTTCTATATGCTTATCGGATATATCAACCCCTTGGGATTTATATACATTCTGTATTTCTTTAACTAGTAAAGATTGTAAGAACCTAAAACTCTTAACAGCAGCTAAATAATTATTAAGCTTTATGAAGGTTTGGTAAAAATCGAAAGTACTCTGGAGCAGCTCGCGAAGGTCTATTTGACCGTCAGTCAACCTTTGACCTAGTTGAACGAACTCACCGGTTTTAACTATTTTTCTTAGTTTTGGTATAGTGTATTTTTCTCTAAGTCCTTTTTTATTTTGTACTACAACAGTACAAGTATCTGAAATAGTTTGGCTATTTTTTGCATCGAACGGCTCTACTACAGAAACGAAACCTGGTATAGTAGCTATAATAGCTTTATTTTTAGGTGGTCTTGCTTCTAGTAATTCCTCAACTCTAGGTAAACCTTGAATAATATCCTCGGTTTTCGCTACTTCATAGGTAAGGAAAGCTATGAGGTCATTCTTTCTAACTAAATAACCTTCTTTTGTTTTTAAGAAAGAGTTTTTTGCTATCAAATAAGGCTTTGCTCGTTGCAGTATAACAAGTTTATTATCCCCCACAACTTTAGCTGACTTCAATACTACTCGGCCCGGAGCCTGGATATATAAGTTTTCTTCCAGCCTATTTCCTCTTCTTACAAAATCCCCCTCTGCGATTAAATTTAAATGGCTGGTTGGTGAGTTAAAAATTTGGTGATCAGACTTTTTAGCTAGACAAACTAATCTTCTGTTAGAAGAAACCCGCTCTACAGAATTTACAAGGCTATTTTCTTTAACAAGTAATTGATTTTCAAAAGACTTACTTGATGCATAAATATATTGACCGTCATGAACTAACTTTTGATTTCTTATATTTTTAGAGTTAGCAAATGAGGAATCATAATTCAATTTTTCATATATATCTATTCTTAAGCCATACTTATTGTTTTCTATAGACTTAAAATTAATCTTTGCGTTAAATAAACCTTTCGTTAACTTAAACTCAAAAACTAGTTGGTTCAGAACAATAATTGTTTGGTCTAAATCCTTAACTATATCTCCATCATCTACAAGACAATTTATTTTTTCGAATATTTTAAAAGGTTTTTTAAAATCGCTACTTCGGTAGTTATTGGTAAAAAGTACTTCTTTTTCAAGAGGAATCTCATAAGTTTCAACAAATGAAATTAAAAACGACTGCTCTTCATCCTCAAAAGTTAACTGTTCTATATAAACAAAATTACTACTACCACAGTCCTCTAAACCTAAATCTGGAGGTGTTGGGATAACTTTTTTATTGAACTTATTTAAACTGATTGTTTCAGGAGAAGTGCCTGCTAAAAAACCTGGTCTCAATACTAAATCAAATGTTTCATCTTCAGTTTCTAAGATATCGACAATACCTGATTTTTTGGCAAAGGTGCCTGAAAATAGTTCACAACCTTCCTCGACATAATCGCCAGCTTTTATGAAAACTTCTTTAGAAGAATCTACGTTATTAAAATAATACTCAGGAATTAAGTGGATCTTATTGTGGGTAGGTAGGTCTGATTTTTTTAAATTGGTTTCTGTTAGCACACTTTCTAACTTGATTCTGCCGCTTTTATTCTTAAAACCTAAATTAGGGATAGCTTCACCTATTACCTGAATAGAGTTATTAAAAGAGTTTTTAGTTAAAAGAAGCTTATATTGATTAGAAAACTTCTCGGAATTTAAAATAAAACCATCATTGTTTTTTTCGATATAACAAGCTTTTGAAAAATAAGAGGCTAACAAAATATTATTGGCTTGATCGCCTAAGTGTGGGTCGTTTTTAAAAAACCCTCCAAACGAATTCGAGATATTAGATTTAACGATACACTTATTTTTTTTAAGATTATCGCCGCTTTTAACTAAAAGGAGTGCGTTTGTAGGTATAGTAAGAACTTCACTTAGGCAAACCCAGACGAAACCTTGCGAACTTGCAACTTGCGTGATGTTACCATTTTTATCTTCTTTTTCGTTAAGCGACAAATTATCTAATTTAATTAGACCCTGTTTATCGGAAGAAATTCTTTTTGTTACTTGTTCGGAAGCTGCAGATTCTTCAATAGGTGGTTTTGAGATAATTTGATTTATTTCTACAGAAGCACCATTTTGTCTAATAGGTAAAGATGAATTCTTGGGTATAGGTAAAGATAGTATTCTTCCGTCGGTTTGCTTAAGCTGTAAAAAAGCAGGCTTTTTATTTTTAATAGACCACTCGCCTTCGGAAAACCTTTCGGGTGTGAAAATATTCTTATTACCAATTACTGAAATGCTACCTTTCCCAAACGAGTAAACCGCATCGGAAAGTGTACCCATGAAAGTACCGCCTGTATGGAAGGTTCTCATTGTTAATTGAGTACCTGGCTCACCAATGGATTGGGCAGCTAAGATACCAACAGCTTCACCTAAGTCTATTAACTTGCGCGTGGCTAAATTCCACCCATAGCATAGTTGGCAAACAGAATGGTTAAGTTCACAAGTAATAGAAGACCTAATTTCTATTTCTTGAATATTATTAGATTTAATGGCTTCTATTGTTTTTTTTGATATTTGTTTATTCTTCTCAAGAATGATATTACCTTTAACATCAAAAAGATCTTTAAGAAGAGTACGGCCTTCGAAAGAGATATTCGAATTGAGTGCAACAGAAACTCCCTGTTTTGTACCGCAATCAGTTGCTTTGACTATGATGTCCTGAGAGACATCAACAAGTCTTCTCGTAAGATAGCCAGAATCTGCTGTCCTAAGAGCTGTATCTACAATACCTTTTCGGGCACCGTAAGAAGAAATAATATATTCAGTAACCGTTAGACCTTCACGAAAATTACTTTTAATAGGCAGGCCAATAAGTTGGCCTTGCGGATCTGACATAAGTCCTCTCATACCAATAAGTTGTCTTACTTGGGAGAGGTTTCCTCGAGCACCAGAAAAGGCCATCATATAAATAGGGTTAAAGGGGTCACTTTCGACAAAATATTTAACAACTTCATCCTTGACCTTATCACTAACCGAACTCCATTTATCAATAACGTATTGGAACCTATCTACACTTGTTATATCAGCCCTAACAAAAGATTCCTCAACCTGTTGTATATAAGATTCACTCAAAGTTAAGTTTAACTTTTTAGTATTAGGCACTCTAAGGTCTTCAATATTGAGTGAAAGACCTGCTTGCGTAGCGTACCTGAAGCCTAAAATTTTTAACCTGTCTGCTACATACGTACATTTAGAAGTGCCGTATTTATTGAAAAGATCGGACATCAACCCTTTGAGTTGACCTTTATCGATAACTTTATTCGTAAATAGTTTTGGTTGAAAACTAGATCCATTCATATTTTTTAGGGGTTATATAAATTATTTACCTATAAAATTTCTTCCATTACTTGATTAAATAAAACTCTACCAATAGTCGTTCTAATATATTGACTTATTAAATTGCCGGACGAGTCTAATTTTATATACTTGTTTTGGAAAACTTTGGTTACAGTATTACCTTTCCCTACCTCAACTTTTAAAGCTTTTTTGTCATCATCACTGACAAAACCGTCGTAACGAACCCAAATAGGTGTCTGTAGCTCTATAAGGTTGTGGTCAAAAGCTTTGATTGCATCCTTAATAGAAGCAAAATAAGTATCGGTTGGAGTATCTTGTTTTGGGTTAAGAAGAGTTAGATAATAAGTACCTAAAACCATATCCTGAGAAGGTAGAACTATAGGGTCACCAGTAGCTGGAGATAAAAAATTACCTGTAGAAAGCATTAAAAACCTAGCTTCCGCTTGAGCTTCTAATGTAAGTGGAATATGAACGGCCATTTGGTCTCCATCAAAGTCAGCATTAAATGCAGGACAAACTAGTGGGTGTAGCTTGATAGCCCTACCTTCTACAAGGACAGGTTCAAAAGCTTGAATGCCTAGTCTATGAAGAGTAGGGGCCCTGTTTAGGAGTATAGGGTGGTTTTGTATTACTTCATCTAACACGCTCCAAATAATAGATTTTTTATTCTTGATCATCTTTTTAGCGGCTTTAATGTTATTTACAAGCCCTTCATGAATTAGCCTGTGTATAACAAAAGGTTGAAAAAGTTCAAGAGCCATTTCTTTTGGTAGACCACATTGGTTTAAAGAAAGCTGCGGTTCAACAACAATAACCGAGCGACCCGAATAATCAACCCTTTTACCTAAAAGATTTTGTCTAAAACGCCCTTGTTTACCACCGATGATGTCCGAAAGAGATTTAAGAGGTCTGTTATTTACACCTAATACAGTACGGCCACGTTTACCGTTATCGATTAACGCATCGACCGCCTCTTGAAGCATCCGTTTTTCATTTCGGGTAATAATTTCCGGAGCTAAAATTTCTTTAAGCCTTTCAAGACGATTATTGCGATTGATGATTCTTCGATACAAATCGTTTAAATCGGAAGTAGCAAACCTTCCACTATCTAACTGAACCATAGGTCGTAAATCAGGAGGTATGACTGGAAGAACACTAAGTACTACCCAAGAAGGATCTGCGTTATTATGGACAAAGTTCTCTAGAATTCTAAGACGTTTGATCCATTTCTCTCGTTTACCTTTATCGCTAACAAGCAATATATTGGTTCTTAGTCGGGTAATCATTTCTCTTGGGTCTAAATCTTTAAGCAAAAGCAATATTGCTTCAGCACCAATTTGACAGCAAACGTTATAGCGCTGCTCTTGTTGGAAGAGTTTATCTTCTAAAGCTATCCATTCATTCTCATTAAGCAATTGTTTGTAAGCTAAACCTGGGAAATTGTCGGGTTCGGTGATAACGTAGGAAACAAAATAAACAATTTCCTCCACTTTTTTTAGTGGCATACCCAGTAAGTGGGAGATTATACTTGGGGTGCCTTTCAAATACCAAATATGAGTGACTGGTGCAGACAAATTAATATAACCCATCCTTTGCCTTCTTACTCTTGATTCGGTAACTTCAACACCACAACGCTCACAAATAGTACCTTTATCACGAACACGCTTATATTTTCCGCAATGGCACTCCCAATCTTTAATTGGACCAAAAACCCTTTCACAAAAAAGCCCACCCATTTCCGGCTTTAAAGTTCTGTAGTTGATAGTTTCAGGTTTTGTAACTTCTCCTACGATAGAACCATTAGGTAATGTACGTTGACCCCAACTTCTTATACGTTCGGGAGAAGCGATTTTTATTTTTATGTAATCGAAATATTGTTCTGATTTAATCATTTAATTGATAAGCAAGTTAAATTAGCACAAAGATTTATTTTTCATTGAATTTTTTAGTAACAGAACCTGTAGCTCTATTTTCTGTTGAGTTTCCGCCTGAGGGAAGGAGGTTATCCCTAGGAGCTTGGTATGAGAATGCGTTAAATTTCGAGGGTGTAATAAGGTCAACTTCAGTAGCTTCAAAGTTTTGATTACCTTCATTGAGTACTTTATATGCAGAAATATCTAAACTTAACGATTGTAACTCTCGTAAAAGAACTTTAAAAGATTCGGGTATACCTGGTTTAGGGATATCCCTGCCTTTAACAATTGCATTCAACATTTCGTTACGACCATCCATATCATCTGATTTAACAGTAAGTAATTCTTGAAGAGTATAGGCAGCACCAAATGCTTCAAGTGCCCAAACTTCCATTTCACCTAGACGTTGCCCGCCATGCTGGGCTTTACCACCTAAGGGCTGTTGTGTAACTAACGAATAAGGTCCAGTAGATCTGGCATGTAATTTATCATCTACAAGGTGGATTAATTTAAGCATATAGCTTCTACCAACAGTAACAGGGTTGTCAAAATAAGTACCGCTTCTACCATCAATAAGCATCTGTTTTCCTGGGTGATTAGCGTTGAATATCCAACTCTTTCCATCGAGTAAAGATGCGTCACGGAGTTTTTGGTTAATAAGAATTCGTGAAGCTTCCTTTGAATGCATTTCATCAAAAGGCATAACACGGTAAAACTTATTTAAGTGTTCAGCAGCTAAACCAAGTAGACACTCGAAAATTTGACCTACATTCATACGGGAAGGGATTCCTAATGGATTTAAAACAACATCAACTGGAGTACCGTCAGGTAAAAAAGGCATATCTACCATAGGTAAAATGCAAGAGATAATACCTTTGTTTCCATGGCGTCCAGCCATTTTATCTCCGACACGTATTTTTCTTGTTTTAACTAGAAATATCCTAATTATTTGATTAATCCCTGGTGGTAAATCGTCGCCGTTATTTCTAGAAAGGATTCGAATATCAAGAACTCGGCCTTTAACACCATTAGGAACTTTTAATGAAGTGTCACGGACATTCCTTTCTCTTTCACCAAAAATGGCCCTAAGTAACTTGCCTTCTGGAGATTGGTCTTCTTCTTCCTTGGGAGTTAACTTACCAACAAGTACGTCACCTGAATCTACAAAAGCACCAAGTTTAACAATACCGGTGTCATTTAAAATAGAGTTATTTCGATCAGATATGCCTGCAATATTTTTAGTAAGCTCTTCTAAACCAGCCTTAGTCTGTCGCACTTCAATTTCAAACTTCTCAATATGTAAAGAAGTATAGATATCATCTAAAACTAATCTCTCGCTAACCATGAAAGCATCCTCATAGTTATAACCTTCCCAAGGCATATAAGCGAGTAAAATATTTTTTCCTAAAGCAAGCTCGCCAGACGAAGAGGCTGTACCTTCACTGATGATTTGACCTCTTTCAACTCTTTCGCCAACCCAAACAATAGGCTTTTGAGTTATGCAAGTTTCTTGGTTAGATTTTTTATACTTTTCTAACGTGTAAACAGTTTCTGTATTTTTCGATTTAATAACTATGGTATCAGAGGAAACATATTTCACAATTCCAGGATCTTCGTTAACTATAACCATACTTGAATCGCGCGTAATGTGGGATTCTAGTCCTGTACCAACAAGAGGTCTTTCAGGATAAAGAAGTGGTACTGCCTGCCTCTGCATATTTGAACCCATTAATGCCCTATTCGCATCGTCGTGTTCTAAAAAAGGTATTAAAGAGGATGCAATAGAAAAAATTTGGATAGGTGAAACAGCTAGATAATCTATCTTATTAGGAGGAACAGTGAAAAATTCACGTTGGTAACGTACAGGTAATTGTTCCGCTTGAATGAAGCCATCTTTGTCAAAGTTAGTATCACCAGCCGCGAGAGTTAAATTTTCCTCTTCATCAGATGATAAATAAGAATAATTGTTGTGGTCAGTAATTTGGCCTTGCTTCACTTTAAAATAAGGGGTTTCAAGAATACCATATTCATTAACTCTTCCATAAGTTGCTAATGAACTAACTAACCCAGCGTTTTGCCCTTCCGGTGTTTCTACAGGACATATTCGACCATAATGGCTAGGGTGAATATCTCTAACGCCGAATCCCGAGTGTTCACGACTGATTCCTCCAGGGCCTATCGAACTAATACGTCTTTTATGAGTTAATTCAGAAAGTGGGTTTGTTTGATCCATGAACTGAGATAAAGAACTTAAACAGAAAAATTCTTTAACGGCAGCCATTAAAGGTTTAGGGTTAAAAATACGGCCAGTTTTAGAATATTTAAAATTAGAAACCATCCTCTCTTTTAATACTCTTTCTAATCTACCCATACCGACTCGAATTTGATTTCTTAAAAGCTCGCCAACAGATCTAACCCTTCGATTAGATAAGTCATCGATATCATCAACGGAACCTTGACCAAATTCTAGATTAATTAAATAATCGATAGCGGATAAAAAATCTTGGGGAGTTAAAGTAGTAATATCTTCAGGTATAGATAAGCCTAGTTTTTTATTAATATTTCTTCGACCTAGGGTACCTATGTCGTATCGCTTAGGGTCAAAAAATTTCGAATATAAAAATTTACTAGCTACACTTAATGTGGCCGGTTCGCCTTGTCGCAATTTATTATATAAATAAACAATAGCCTCATCTTTAGAAATAAATGGACTGATGTCTTCCTTATTTTCAAGATCTTGTATTGTTCTAAGAAAAAAAGAAGGGTATTTTAAATTTTCAAGTATTTTTTTATTAGTTAAACCTAAAGCTTTTAAGAAAAGGTAAGCTGAGATACGCTTTGTTTTATCAATTCGAACCCAAACAAGGTTATTCTTATCTAACTCGATACGGAACCACGAACCTCTATAAGGTATAAAAGTTAGATTATAAGTTTGGCGTTCTGACTTATCTTTGTCGACCTTAAAAAAAATACCCGGACTTCTAATAATCTGGTTAACTATAATTCTTTCAATACCATTAATAACAAAAGTACCCCTGTCAGTCATTAACGGGAAATCAGCAATAAAAACATCCTCGAAGTACTCTTTTTGGTTATTTTTATCAACTATTTTTATAGGCAAATATATTTGCGTAGAATAAGTTTGTTCAGCTTTCTTTGCGTTAGCTACTGTATATTTAGGTGTTCGAAACTTAATATCCTTTGTAAGGATATGAAATTCTAAACGGCCTGTATAATCAACAATAGGTGAAAAAGTATTTAACTCTTCAACTAACCCGTACTTTAAGAATCGGAAAAAACTATCTCTTTGAATCTCGACAAGGTCGGGCATGTAAGAACATGTAGTTTTTAATTTAAGTCTTCGCATAAATAAATATTTTCAAAAAAAGAAGTAGTTGGGTGGAAAGAAAAAAATTAAAAAGTAATTTTTCCTTTTTTTTTGTATTTTACAGTTTTAAAGGGTTAGGTTTATTTAGGAATGAAATATATATATATAAAATTTTTAAGCACAATATTAAATAGAGAATGATAAAATTAACGAGAATGATAAATCTATAAAATAAGTATTACTAATTATTGGTCGTTAACTGTGCTTTATTTAAGACATAAAAGGGAGTACACCAATTAGCTAAGGTGTACTCGTTGCTAAGTAAAAGTTAGAAAACTTTAACAAATAAGCTTAATAAGTATCTAGCTTAAGCGGCGTTATTCAGACGGCGGATTTGTTGAATAGCTGCTCTACCAATGTTAAAAAGTGCCCATGATGCTGCAATAGCTACAGGAAAAAAAACGATAAATAATCTTGAATCCATTAATCGTAACCTTTTATTAATTTAATCTTTTAATATTATACATCTTATCAGCCCATAAAAATTCAACAAGTAGCATAAAAATAACAAAAAACTAATAAAAATGGCAGATATTCCTTTTACATTAGATCAACTAAGAATATTAAAGGCTATAGTCCAAGAAAAAAGTTTTAAAAAAGCAGCTGAAAGTCTTTACATCTCTCAACCAGCAGTGAGTTTTCAAATTCAGAACCTGGAACGAAGTTTAAACACAGCTTTATTTTATAGACATACGAGGAAGGCACAATTAACTGACGCAGGTAAACTATTGTCTGAGTACGCTATAAAAATTTTATCCTTATGTGAGGAAAGTTATGGTTCCATTAAAGATTTAGAAAACTTAAAAGTTGGTAACTTAACTATCGGTGCAAGCCAAACTATAGGAACTTATTTAATGCCTAAATTAATAGGTAAATTCAGAGAAAAGTACCCAAACGTTTCTGTAAGATTAGAAGTGCATTCAACGAGAAAGGCAGCGTGGGAAGTAGCTCAAGGTTCGATAGATTTGGCATTAACTGGAGGTGAAATACCTACGGAATTAGCAAAAATACTCGATGTACAGCCTTATGCATGGGATGAGCTGGTTCTGATATTACCAAAAACACACCCTTTGGCTAGTAAAGATGAGTTAAAACAAGAAGAATTGTACGATTTAAAGTTTTTAACTTTGGAAGAAGACTCAAGTTATAGAAGGGTGCTAAACGATATACTAAAACAAAATAGGATCGAATCTGAAAAACTTCATATAGAAATGGAACTGAGCTCAATAGAGGCTATTAAAAATGCAGTCGAGTCTGGTTTAGGTGCTGCTTTTGTTTCTGTTTCGTGTATACAAAAAGAATTAAAACTAGAAACGTTAAAACACGTAAAAATCGAGAACCTTAATGTGCGACGAAGTCTTTCAATTATTGTAAATAATGAGAGATATAGATCAAAAGCAGCAGAAACTTTTATGAAAGAAATTTTATTGGAGTAAAAGCTATCTTTAGGTTAAAATTAGCTTAAATATTTATTTACTAAAATTAAGTTAAAAACTTGGGAATTGTTTGTAAAACTTTGTTTTTAGAGTACTATTAGTAATAATATTTATATTTTTAAAAATAGGATTTTTATGAGTAGAGTAAAAAGAGGTAATGTAGCTAGAGTAAGAAGAAAAAATATATTAAAGGTAGCTAGTGGTTTTAGAGGATCTTCAAATAGACTTTTTCGAACAGCTAATGCTAGAGTTCTAAAAGCATGGATGCATGCTTATAAAGGTAGAAAGAATAAAAAACGTATATTCCGTCAAGTTTGGATTGCACGTATTAGAGCTTTTGCTAACCAAAGAGAAACTTCTTACAGCAAGTTAATGATGAATTTAAAAAAATCTAACATTGGTTTAAACCGTAAAATGTTAGCACAATTAATTCTTCTAGGTGATACTTCAGCACTTAAAGTTTAAAGAGGGTAGGTTAATCTTAAATATTATTTTGATATTCCTTCTAAAATGAATAAAGAAGATAAGTAAAAATTAGAGAAAAGAATTAAGTTGTATGTTAGAAAACATTCTCACAAAGTCATCTCAAAGGAACTTAAATAGTTACCAGCAAATCGTAAAAAAAGTAAACTCTTTAGAAGATTCATTAAAAAAGCTTAGCGATGAAGAACTTAAAGAAAAAACTACTTATTTTAAGCAGGTACTAAGAAATGGGGAAAGTCTAGATACAATACAAGCTGAAGCCTTCGCGGTCGTCCGAGAAGCATCCTCACGAGTGTTAGGGCTTCGACACTATGATGTTCAATTAATAGGTGGTTGTATCTTACACGAAGGTAAAATAGCCGAAATGAAAACAGGCGAAGGGAAAACGTTAGTAGCTATTTTACCAGCATATTTAAATGCACTAACTGAAAAAGGAGTGCATATCGTAACAGTAAATGAATACTTAGCAAAACGCGACAGTTTATCCGTAGGAAAAGTTTTAGAATTCTTAGGCCTTAGTATAGGCTTAATTTCTGAAAAAATGGACCGTGAAGAAAGAAAGAAAAACTATGCCTGCGATATAGTTTATTCAACAAATAGTGAATTAGGTTTTGATTACCTAAGAGATAACATGGTAACAGACCTCTCCGAAAAAGTACAAAGGCCATTTTATTTTGCAGTTGTTGATGAGGTAGACTCCGTACTTATTGATGAAGCCAGAACACCACTAATTATTTCTCAATCATTTAAAAGTACAGAATCAAAATACCTAAAAGCTAATAACCTAGCTCAGATATTAATCAAAGATACTCACTACGAGATCGATAAGAAAAACAGGAACATATATCTAACAGAAGATGGTACTAAATTTGCGGAGCAAATTTTAGGGGTATCAACGCTTTATAGGTTTGAAAGGCCTTGGGCACTTTATATATTAAACGCACTTAAAGCAAAGGAATTTTTTGTTAAAGATAAAGACTATTTAGTAAGAAAAAACCAAATATTAATTATCGACGAATTTACAGGCCGTGTATTAAGTGGAAGACGATGGAGTGAAGGTTTACACCAAGCAATAGAAGCAAAAGAAGGGGTACCTATTGAAAACGAGTCAATATCTTTAGCATCTATAACTTACCAGAATTTTTTTTTACTTTACGAAAAATTATCTGGTATGACTGGAACAGCTTTGACAGAAGAAAAAGAGTTCAAAAAAATTTACAACCTTTCAGTTTGCAGTGTACCTACAAATAGAAAAGTAAACAGAAAAGACGAACAAGATGTTGTTTACAAGTCTTTATACGCAAAGTGGAAAGCTGTATTAAACGAATGTTTAAATATACACGCACAGGGTAGACCAATATTAATAGGTACTAGTAGTGTAGAAAATTCGGAGATAATTTCTGAACTTCTGAATGAGTACAGGATAAAACACAATCTTTTGAATGCAAAACCTGAAAACGCAGAGAGAGAATCTGAAATAGTAGCTCAGGCAGGGCGTAGGGGTGCTGTTACAATTGCAACAAATATGGCTGGAAGAGGTACAGACATACTATTAGGTGGAAATCCAAATTTCTTAGCAAAAGATGACATTAGGGTATTAATCGAATCGAAATTTAGAGAAAAGTCTGATAGAAAATTTGAAAACTTTCCTGAAATAGAGGCCTCATGTAAAAAGTTAAAAGATTTATATAGTGGTATAAATTTAGAAAAGAAAGAAATTGAAGAGCTTATCGATAGTTTAGACGCGTTAATAAAAAAGCAGAATGATTTCGAATTAGAACTTCAAGAGCTGTACATAAAAATAAAAAATTACCACGAAAGTGTTTGTGAAAAAGAAAAGGATGAAGTCATTCAACTAGGTGGTTTATACATCTTAGGTACTGAGAGACATGAATCAAGAAGAATTGATAACCAATTAAGGGGAAGAGCTGGTCGACAGGGAGATCCAGGTTCTTCGAAGTTCTTTTTAAGTTTCGAAGACAATTTACTACAAATCTTCGGTGGCGATAATTTAAAAAATATGATTAACCAATTAAATTTAGATGACGACATTCCAATAGAAGGTAGGTTAATCAACTCAAGTTTAGAATCTGCGCAAAAGAAGATAGAAAATATGCATTTTGAGACCCGAAAACGCCTATTTAACTATGACAACGTTCTAAATAACCAACGCAAAGTAATTTATGACGAGCGTAATAGATTTTTAAATTTATCTGATATAAAAGGATTGATACTGCAATACCTTGAAAAAACCGTAGAAGACGTAGTAAAGCAGCTCCAGGCAAGCGAGAATTCTGAAGAAAAACGAAAGGTGCTTAACACTTTCTGCAAGAAATTTTTATGTTTACCTTATACAATAGACATAAGAGAGTTAGAGAATTTGTCGAGCGAAGAGGTAAAAAACTACTTAAATAACCAAATAAGAGTGAGTTATGAGCTTAAAGAGCTTGAGTTAGAATCTTTAAAAGTGGGTTTATCGCAATCAGTAGAATATTCATTCTTGCTGCAATCGATAGACCAAGTATGGCAAGACCATTTATCCCGAATGAACCTTCTTAAAGAGAGTATAGGTTGGCGATCATACGGCCAACGCGACCCTCTGCTAGAGTACCAAAAAGAAGCTTATAAACTATTTTCTAACCAAACTGTGAAAATACGACACAATGTATCTTTCTTAGTAATGTGTACAACATCTTTTGCTTAATTTTTTGTAAAAGGGGCTGTTTAGGTTTCGATATCCATAGAAATAACAAATGTGATGCAAGTAGAGGACCATTAACCTCTAAAAAAAATGAAACTAAAAAAATAAATGCTAACAAAATTTTATCTTTTAACAGAGTACAATTAGCTGTTTAAGCAATAAAAACTCCTTATTTACATAAAAAATCTAGAAATTAGTGTAAATAAAGTAAAAAAAGTTCTAGATGCACTTAAGAGAAGGAAGAATTAACTCTTATGTAAAGATTTTCTTCAGAAATCGTAAAAATCTGCTTTTATTTAAAAGCTAAACTTGTGAATGAGCTTTTGTGTTTTTTTGGGTACACGTGGGTTCGAATCCCACCAGCTCCAAAAAAAAATATAGAATGCACTTATAATTACATATAATAGTTAAGGAATAGATATATTTCGTAAACTATATTTACTTAATCATATAGACTAATGGTTGAACCTTTATTATCTGGAATTGTTCTAGGGTTATTACCCGTTACAGCTTTAGGGTTATTTGTAGCAGCTTTCCTACAGTACCGCCGTGGAAACCAACTAGGTATCTAAATTGAGGTGTGTAAAAGCTACAAAAAAGTATAGGGGGTGTGAAAACTTCCTATACAAAAACTTATAAATTTTTATAACCTTTCTGTTTAAACTGATGGACCAAAGCCAAGAAAACGATAACTTTATTGATAAAACATTCAGTATAATGACGGATATATTTGTAAAAACCCTACCATTAACAAAGGTTGAAAAGGAAGGTTTTATATATTACCGTTATGGAATGAACGCCCAATCAAAAGGGAAATACGGAGAAGCTCTAGAATACTATTATCAAGCTTTAAACGTGGAGGAAGACCCTTATGATAGAAGCTATATTCTTTACAATATGGGACTTATCTACGCGAGCAATGCTGAATTTGACCGTGCTCTGGAGTATTACTTGCAATCTATTAAACTAAATAAAAGACTGCCCCAAGCATTAAATAACATTGCTGTGATATACCATTATCAAGCAACAAAAGCGAGCGAACAAAAAAATTTGGAACAAGCTAGGGCTTTATTTAAAAAGGCTGCACAGTATTGGAAAAAAGCTATTTCATTAGCGCCTAATAATTATATCGAGGCACAAAACTGGCTAAAAACAAATGCTTTCTATTAGAATTGACAAAAATAGAATATTCTAAGAAAATTAAAATGTGCGTATAAAAAGCAGATTAATTGACGGTATAGCCAAGTGGTAAGGCAGAAGATTGCAAATCTTTTATTCCCCAGTTCGAGTCTGGGTACCGTCTTTAGAATTTTTTTAGAAATTAAACAATAAAACGTTAAAGTTAGTTTAGCTGGTATAATATCATTAATTATTAAATGCAAAAAGGGTTGTATGAAAAATAATTTATCGAGTATAAATAACTTAATTCAAGAGCCATACAAGTACGGTTTTTCAACCAAGGTAGACGTTGAAGAATTTCCAAAAGGTATTAATGAGCAGATTATTGAAAGGATATCAAAAAGTAGATCTGAGCCTGAATTCTTATTAAATTTCAGGATGAAGGCATTTGAAGTTTGGAAAAAAATGGATCGACCTTCGTGGGCACATATAAGTTACCCAAGTATCGATTATCAGTCAATACAGTACTATTCAGCTGTAAAAAATGATAATAAGGGAGGAGAAGAAAAAGAAGCAGGCATCGACCCTAAGATGATCGAAACTTTTGAACAGTTAGGAGTACCCTTGTCGCCAGACAATTGTTTATCTAACGTAGCAGTTGATGCTGTATTTGATAGTGTTTCATTAGGAACTACATTAAAGGAAGAGTTATTAAAAGAAGGTATAATCTTCTGTTCGATTTCTAGTGCTTTAAAAGATTACCCAGAGTTGGTTAAAACTTACCTAGGAAGAGTAGTCCCTATAGGAGATAATTTCTTCTCTGCATTAAACTCAGCTGTATTCAGTGATGGTTCTTTCTGTTATGTACCAAAAAATGTGAAGTCACCTATTGAGCTATCAACATACTTTAGAATAAATAATGAAGAATCTGGCCAATTTGAAAGAACACTCCTTGTAGGAGAAGAAAATAGCTATATAAGCTATTTAGAAGGATGCACAGCACCACAATATAAGAGTCACCAATTACACGCAGCAATTGTGGAACTAATAGCTTTCCAAAACACATCGATAAAGTACTCAACGGTACAAAACTGGTATTCTGGTGATACTGAAGGCAATGGTGGAGTTTTTAACTTTGTAACAAAACGAGCTTTGTGCGTGGGTAATAAATCTAAAGTATCATGGACGCAAGTCGAAACCGGTTCATCTATAACTTGGAAGTACCCAAGTTGCGTACTACTTGGGGACAATTCACAAGGTGAATTTTATTCCGTTGCTTTAACACATAATTACCAGCAAGCGGATACAGGCACAAAAATGGTACATATAGGTAGAAATACACGAAGTAATATTGTGTCCAAAGGTATTTCCGCGGGTAATTCAAAAAATACTTACCGTGGTTTAGTGCAAGTTGGTCCAAAAGCTACCAACGCGAAAAACTATTCTCAGTGTGACTCACTTTTAATCAGTAATCAAGCGGAAGCAAATACTTTTCCTTATATCCAAGTCCAAAATTCTAGCGCAAAAATAGAACATGAAGCGTCTGTGTCAAAGGTAGGAGAGGAACAAATTTTTTACTTTCAACAAAGAGGTATTTCAGTAGAAAAAGCTGTAAGTATTATAATGATGGGTTTCTGTAAACAAGTATTTAATAAGTTACCTATGGAATTTGCTCAAGAAGCAGACCGACTTTTAAGCTTTAAAATTGAAGGTAATATGTAAGTAGAAATTAAAATAAAGCTTGACTAGCTATGCTGAGTATGCTAATATAAAAGGTATACAAGGCGATAAGCTAGAAAGCCCCCATCGTCTAGAGGCCTAGGACACCTCCCTTTCACGGAGGCGACGGGGATTCGAATTCCCCTGGGGGTATAAATAAGGTTAAATAAAAAAGTAAAGAAACCACTAAAGATTAAAAAAGATCTGGACTAGAGAGGCATACTACAAATAATCCTCAAATAAAAAGAGGTCTAATATTGTATAATAGAAGAAAAATATAAGGATAAATCATATTTATGACAGCTGCTTATCTACCTTCAATTTTAGTACCACTAGTAGGACTAATTTTTCCAGGTCTTTCTATGGCATTCTTATTTATTTACATTCAGCAAGAAAAAGTTTCATAAAATAAAAATGGTACCTTTTAAGGTATCATAGATTAGAAAACTCGAAGTTACATCGAGTTTTCTAAATTCACCATAAAAAACTCAAGAATGAGATTTTTTATACTTGAATAGACATAACACTATTTTTTTATTATAGCGACGAGCCTAAACCAGAATATGAACCATAAATGAATAAACTAATAACTGTAATAACGGCTAAACCGCCAACAGTAGCTATTAGCCAAAGTGGTATACGCCCAGTATTTGACATATTAAAGTTTTAATTCCTTTGTAAATTTTATCTATAGTAAGTCCCTGCAAAATATTTGAGGCTTTCTTCAACTAAATTTAGTTGAAGAAGTAGCTAGAGAATAGAACTGCAAGAACAAAGATAAGTAGTAATCCCCAGTATAGAGATGTACGATTTAACTCAACTGACTGTTTGTTAGGATTTGGACCGCTCATAAAAATTTCTCCAACTCGATTATTATCTTTGAATAAATTGCATTGATGTAATAGCTCCTAGGAAAAAAACAGTAGGAACTGCTAACCCATGGATAGCTAGCCAACGGAAAGTAAAGATAGGGTAAGCTACGGGTTGGTTATTGTTAAACATTAATCTGTAAATCTCCTTTCTTTATCTTATAAACTCTTTGTTAAATCCTCTAACTCTTGTTTAGCACTGAATCTATCGTTTACAAGAGGTACCTGTTGTCTATCTGCTGTAAAGTACTCATTTGGACGAGGTGTACCAAAAATATCGTAAGCTAGACCTGTAGCAACAAATAGCCACCCTGCAACGAAAAGAGAAGGGATAGTAATACTGTGAATGATCCAATATCTAATACTTGTAATGATATCAACGAAGGGACGCTCTCCCGTTGAACCTCCAGACATTATTTTTCCTCCAATGGAATTTTAAGAAAGATATTTTTAACCATCTAGTGAATGACTATAATGATTCCTTTTGTTTCATTATACTATAAATTATAATGTTTGCTTGAAAACATATAATTAATCAGAGGAATGAATATAAAAAGAAATATTAAAATATAAGAGTTCGAAAGCTAGTGAGGGGACTTGAACCCTTAACCTGCTGATTACAAATCAGCTGCTCTACCAATTGAGCTACACCAGCTTATAAAAGTAACTTTAAAAAATGAGCGGGCACGGGGAATCGAACCCCGATCATCAGCTTGGAAGGCTGAGGTTTTACCACTAAACTATGCCCGCGAATATCAAATCTTCTATGTAATTTTATTGTACAGAAAAAATAGAGATTTGGGAAGTACTTTTAAAAAGTTTTGTTAATAAACCATTTTTCTAACTTGCTCTAAGGAAAGTGTAGACAAAAACACCGTAGGTTTTTTAAATTTTTTAGGTATATTGTCATTTTGCTCAATAAAAGAGTACCATTTATTAGTAGCATCCTCAATAGTCAAAAAGAAAGTATTTGAAAACGGATTATCCTTATAAGATGGGTTTACTTGATAAGCTAGTAAACCTTTAAAAGGTTGATCAAAGTTAACACTTTTACTAATAACATAGTTAAATTCTTTGGAACTTGGTTTTGATTTAGTTAAGACCTTTTCAAGTTCTTTAAGATCACTAACTAATATGACTTCAGAAGAATTTTTATTTTTATCAACTAAGTTAAAATAACCTTTTAGAGAAAAAGAATTGATACCTAAACCAGACCTTTTAAAAGCAGAGGGTTCGGTATTAGCGACCTTATACATAAAATCTATCGCATCTTGTTTTGATAAAAACAAACAATAAATAGGTTTAGATTTTATAGTGTTAGAGTAAAAAAATCTTGATGATGCTTTAACAACTTCATTGTACTTATTAACAATACAAAAAACTCTAGTATCTTCAACATGAAAGTTTGAAGAGGAAGTATTTATCTCTGGTTTTTCAGTAGACGCCCCCGCTTTTAAAACACCAAAACTTTGGTTTAATTTTTCGAGAGTAATTTTTGTTAAAGATGAAATATCATTCTTTATAAATTCAACAATTTGCATATTTTAATTTACTTTATGAAAATATAACCTTTTAATCTAAAAAAAGACTATAAATACAAAATATGACTTAATGATAACAAAAAAAGAATATTAAGTATATGTAGTTGAATTAATAGTTAAACAAAAAAAAATGATTTATGTAGAAAAAAATGGTGCGGTCTTAAATAGGCTAAACCGAAGAATATTAAACTTATTGAGCAACTTAAAATTTGCCATTTTAGTGCTCCTAATAATAGCCGCTTTTAGCATCCTAGGTACTGTAATAGAACAAAACCAAACGTTAGATTTTTACAAGGCAAACTACCCAAAGAATACATACGCTCTAGGTGTACTCAATTGGGAAAGTATAAAGTTTTTAAATTTAGACAACGTTTATAGATCTTGGTGGTATTTATCTTTATTAGTAGTGCTAGGGGTTAGTTTAATAACATGCTCATTTACGCAACAGTTACCTATGCTAAAAATTTCCAAGTATTGGAAATTTATAAAAAGGAAGAAACAGCTTCAAGACTTAGAATTAAAAATAAAATTACCGGCCAAAGATTACTCAAAAGTAATTAACGTTCTTAACAAAGAAACTTATAATATTTTCCAATACAAAGATTACTTATTCTGTTATAAAGGGATTATCGGGCGGGTGGCGCCTATAGTAGTCCATATAAGTATCATACAAATTTTTTTAGGCGCAATCTATGGAGCTTTATTTGGTTACGGTGGCCAAGAGGTAATACCAAAGGCCGAAATTTTTCACTTACAAAATGTTTTAAATGCAGGTTCTTTTAGCCAAAGTCCTATTGATACTAGCATAAGAGTTAATAACTTTTGGATAGATTATAGTACTAACGAAAATAGCCCAATAAATCAATTTTATAGTGATATATCTCTTTTAGATCCAAAAGGGAGCGAAGTTCGAAGAAAGGTAATTTCTGTAAATAACCCATTACATTTTAAAGACATAACTTTATACCAATCAGATTGGGATATCTTAGGTTTGAGGGGACGCTTAGAGTCGGAAAGTAAGAATATTCAATACCAGGCAAAAAAAATAAAAGTTGGTGGTAGTAACAGATGGCTTTTTCAAATAAGTATAGGTAAAGACCGTATTAACGCACTAGTAAAAGATTTAAATAAAGAAATTTCTTTATACAACGGAAAAGGGGAATTCTTAAAAAAAGTTAAAGAAAGGGAATCTTTTGATATCGGAAACAAAAAATTTGTTATTGATGAAGTATTACCTGCTACTGGTATAGATATAAAAAGCGATCCAGGTATACCTTTTGTTTATCTAGGGTTCTTATTTTTGATTTTAAGCACACTATTAAGTTTTATCTCATTTTCAAAAATATGGGTTTTTAAAAGGGGTGAAGAAATATATATCGGTGGAACTTCAAACCGAGCAAAGATAAGTTTTGAAAGATACTTTTTACAAAAAATAAAAGAAATATAAAGATTCTAAGATTTAATAATCTTAGAATCTTTATATTAAAAAGGAACTTACTACTTAGTAGCCTTAAGTTCTTTAATAGCTGCGATAAGAAGCTCTTCAGCTTCTGGAGAGATTTTCTTCTCAGTAGAAACCATCTCAACATACTTAGGCTTATTAGCTTTAATGTACTGACACAGATCAGAAACGAATTTAGCTACTTTACTAACTTCGATATCGTCTAAGAAACCACGAATACCTGTAAAGATGTATACAGTTTGCTCCCAAACAGCTAAAGGAGCAAATTGGTTTTGCTTCAGGATTTCACGAAGTCTTTGACCACGAGCTAGTTCGTTTTGAGTAGCTTGGTCAAGGTCTGAAGCGAACTGAGAGAATGCTTCAAGCTCTGCGAACTGAGCAAGCTCTAGTTTAAGCTTACCAGCTACTTGTTTCATAGCCTTAGTTTGAGCTGCAGATCCTACACGAGATACTGAAATACCTACGTTAATAGCAGGACGGATACCAGAGTTAAACAGGTCACCAGAAAGGAAAATCTGCCCGTCTGTAATCGAGATAACGTTAGTAGGGATATAAGCAGAAACGTCACCCGCTTGAGTTTCGATAATAGGTAAAGCAGTCATACTACCACCACCCAGTGAAGAATTAAGCTTAGCGGCACGCTCAAGAAGACGTGAGTGAAGATAGAATACATCACCAGGGTACGCTTCACGTCCTGGAGGACGTCTAAGTAAAAGCGACATCTGACGGTAAGCAGAAGCTTGCTTAGAAAGGTCATCATAAACTACAAGTGTAGCACGGCCGTTATACATAAAGTACTCAGCTAATGCAGCACCAGTATAAGGAGCAATGTACTGAAGAGTAGCAGGATCATTAGCATTAGCTGCAACAATGATAGTGTAATCTAGAGCACCGCGCTCTTCAAGAGCGTTTACTACTTGAGCTACTGAAGAAGCCTTTTGACCAATAGCGATGTATACACAAACACAATCCTCAGTCTTTTGGTTGATAATAGTATCAACGGCTACAGCAGTCTTACCAGTTTGGCGGTCACCAATAATAAGCTCACGCTGACCACGGCCGATAGGGATCATAGCATCAATAGCTGTAATACCTGTTTGAAGAGGCTCAAAAACAGATTGACGAGCAATAATACCAGGAGCCATTGACTCAATTAAACGACTCTCTGAAGAAGAGATGTTACCTTTACCGTCAATAGGTCGAGCTAGTGCGTCAACAACACGCCCTAGGAAACCTTCACCTACAGGGATCTGAGCGATTTTACCTGTAGCCTTAACTGTACTCCCTTCTAGGATGTCACGACCGTCACCCATAAGTACAACACCAACGTTATCAGTCTCTAGGTTTAAAGCGATACCAACAGTGCCATCAGCGAACTCTAGAAGTTCACCTGCCATAACCTGCTCTAGCCCGTATACACGAGCAATACCGTCTCCAACCTGAAGAACTGTACCAACGTTTGAAACTTGAACGTCTTGATCGTAAGTTTCTATTTGTTGGCGAATAATACTACTAATTTCATCTGGACGAATATTTACCATAAGAACTTATTGTTTAAACAGTTTAACCGGTTAAAAAATAATAATAATTTTTTTTTTAGTTTTAAAGAGTTACTGACTGGAAATGATTTTGCATCTTCTTAAGAGCACCTGCAAGACTAAAGTCTAATACAGACGAACCTATTTGAACTACAAAACCGCCAAGTAGGGTAGGATCAACTTTTAGAACAAGCTCAATATTTGAAGTACCACGTAACTGTTTAAGTTTTGATTTAAGTTTTGCCTGTTGCTCAGTCGTAAGTTGTGTAACAGAAGTAACTTCTGCAACTTCACTAGACGACTCTTTAGCAGCTAGGACAGTATAAGAATCGGCAACAGAACCTAAATAGTCGATTCTGTCTTTATCAACAAGAAGCATAAGGAACTTAAGGGTAGAAGCAGAGACCTGCTCACCTAATAGATCTTTTAGAACTGTCTTTTTAGATTCTTTTGTAACAACAGGATTTCCAAGAAAACGCTCTAAATCTTTTGAATTAGAAACAAACTGTGAAATGATGTTGATATCTTGGTTCGTCTCATCAAGTGATTTTGAACGTTTTGCTAAATCCAGTAAAGCCTCCGCATATGGAGCTGCTACTTTAGAGGCGATTGATTTATCTATCACGATAACCCCCCTAATCTAGAAATATTTGCATCGATTATTTTAACCTGCATAGCTTGGCTAAGGCTAGTCTCTAGTTGAGACTGTACTCTCTTAAGCGCAAGATCAATGACATGTGAAAAGATTTCTTCTTTAATTTGACCTTCTAAAGAGAAAATCTGACCTTTAGCTCTGATAGTAATGGCTTCAATGTCATTTTTACCTTGTGCTAATACAGAGTCTTTTAGATTCTTTGCTGCAGTTTCGGCATCCGCTTTAATAGGATCTAAAACAAGCTGTAATTGGCTAGATTGCTTTTCAGCTTCTTGTAATCTAGACTTTGCTTGCTCAAGTTGTTCCTCTGCTTCCTGTATAGCAATTTGAATTTTGCTTTTACGTTCATCTAGTGAAGAAACAAGAGGGTCCTTTAAAAAATTAAATAGACCGAACCAAAGAATAGCCAGGTTTACTATATTTGTTTCAAGAACATCTGTATTGAAACCAAACCCACCTTCATGTGCAAGCAGAGAAAGAGAGTTTAAATATGTAATGGCGATATTCATGCTATTAATTATCACTCTAATAGAAATTTAATTTGATTCTGGGAATCTCCTAAGTGTTATAAAACCACTTAGACTACATTTTATTTCAAGAACTAAGAAGTAACGATAAGCTTCTTTTTGATTTCATCAGTAAGTAAGTCAACTTGTTGCTCTAACATACCAATAGCTTGTGTTTTTTGCTTTTCTAATTCTCGAGTTGTTTCCTCAATCAGGCTTTGGGCATCTTGCTGAGCTTTTAAAACCTCAACGGATACGATTTCTTGAGCCTCTTTTTCAGCATTGCTTACTAATAGCTGCGCTTCTTTTCGACCTAAAGCAATTTTTTCTTCGTACTCTTCGAAAAGTTTTTCAGCTTTAGATAAAAACTCTTTAGCGTCAGCTAAAGATTTTTGTATAAAGCTCTGTCTTTCAAGAATAGTCTCTGTTAAAGGTTTGAAAAAGACAAAATTTAACAGTAATGTCAGAGCAACTATCTGCGCCGCCATTAAAGGTAAAGTTGCATTGAAATCAAAAAGTCCGCCTTCACCTTCTGCTCCAAGGATAATAAAAACTGACGAAAGTAAAGAGTTAGACATTTTATTTATTTACGCTTTAAACGTTTTTTTTTACTTTTTCTTAAAGCTCTGAAATGAACCTAGACGGTTCATTTCAGAGTAAGGCTTATTCAAGATTAAGCTGCAGTGAATGGGTTTGCGAAAAGTAGTGAAAGTGCAACTACAAGACCGTAAATAGTAAGTGCTTCCATGAACGCTAGAGAAAGAAGTAGAGTACCACGGATCTTACCTTCAGCTTCAGGTTGACGAGCAATACCTTCTAGAGCTTGACCAGCTGCACTACCTTGACCAATACCAGGACCAATAGCTGCTAAACCAACAGAAAGACCAGCTGCGATTACAGATGCTGCAGAAATGATAGGATTCATATTAAACCTTGTGAAAAAATTACTATTTAATTTAAATTAACAAATTTCCTTTTCAATGAATACGAGTATTCATAGGTAAACTCTTCTAGCTTTAGTGGTGATCTTCTAAAGCCTCACCAATGTAAGCAGCAGAAAGAGTAGAGAAAATTAAAGCTTGGATTGAACTTGCGAATATACCAAGAACCATAATAGGTAGTGGTATAAATAAAGGTACTAGAAGTGCTAGTACAGATACTGTAAGCTCATCAGCAAGGACGTTTCCAAATAAACGGAAACTTAAAGAAAGAGGCTTTGTAAAGTCCTCAAGAATATTAATAGGTAACAAGATTGGAGTTGGTTCGATATATCTCTTAAAGTAACCAAAACCTTTCTTAGATAACCCAGCAATAAAATAGCTTAAAGACGTTAGAAGTGATAAAGCTACGGTTGTGTTAATATCATTTGTAGGAGCTGCAAGTTCACCCGACGGTAATTCAATAAGTTTTAATGGTAATAAACCACCAGACCAGTTACAAGCAAAAACGAATAAGAAAAGGGTACCTACATAAGGTAGCCAAGTTCTATATTCCTCACCTTCAATTTGGTTTTTCGCGATATCTTCAACGAATTCAAAAACAAATTCTCCAAAGTTTTGGAAACCTTGAGGAACTCGCTCTAGATTTCTTGTACTAAGTACAGCAAAAGCAATAATAAAAGCAATTGCGATCCAAGAAATCATGAATACTTGACCGTGAAGTTTTATACCGGCGATATCCCAGTAAAAGTGAGTACCTACTTCAACGCCTGCTAATGAAATAGCAGGTAAAAAATTTTGACTGATTCCTTCGTACATAATAATAGGTAAGCCTAGAATAATTAAAAGTTGAAAGTTTTCTCTCAGGAATTCTACTCTCATAACTATACCTAAGAAAAATAAAAATTTATCTTAATAAAAAACTCCCCAGGTAGGACTTGAACCTACGACCAATCGGTTAACAGCCGATTGCTCTACCACTGAGCTACTGAGGATTTGTGATACTTACACAAAATATAATAAACGAATTTAGCGAAATTGTCCAGAAAAAAAATAAATTAGTCTGATAAAAGTAAGAATTTTCTAGTTTCAAAATAAGCTAAAATTTGCCTTGAAGTATCGTTAAGAATACTAAGGGATAAGATAAGAGAGGTTATACCTGAAATAGATAAAGGTGGTACACCGAAGGCTTTTGCGATAATAAAAGGAATTAAAATTAAAATTGAAAGAAGTATAGAACCGATAAAAGAAGCTTGTAAAATAGATTTTTTTAAATAAATCTTTGTTTCTGTACCAGGTTTAATATTATTAATAACTGAAGACATTTTTTTTAAATTTTTTGCTATATCTTCAGGGCTCAAAATAACCAACGTATAGAAAAAACTAAAGCCTACGATTAGAATTAAAAAAGTAAAGAAATATACAAACTGACTAAGGTTATTAGTAACAAAAAAACTAGTAATGCCTGAAAAAGCATCGGATTTTTGTATAAAAGAGGATAATACTAAAAGTATTGAGGACGAAAAAATAATAGGAACAACACCAGCCTGACCAAACCTTAAGGGTATGTAAGAAACTTTAGTATCGTCTGAACTTCCATCAACTAACTGTTTAGGTGAGACAATTGGTATTCTTCTAGCACCTTCTTGAGTGAAACTGCTAAAAATAAGCATGATCAGTAAAGTAACCAACATGTAAATAATGTAATTAATACTTTGGTAACCAAAACTTAAGGATTCGAATTCGCTTTTATTTATTAATATATCGGGATATCGAGATAAATTACTGGCTAGGATAAGTATAGAGGATCCATTACCAATTCCCCTCTCTGTAATGAGTTCACTTAACCATACAAGTACTAAAGAACCTGCTGTTAATGAAAGAGCAACAATAACATAAGAACTAGCTGTCCAAGAGAAGACATAAGGTCTTAGAGAGTTGGATAGAAATACACTTTCAATAACACTAAAAAATATAGTAAACAACCTTGTGTACCGTACAATTTGTTTTCGGCCAGAATCACCTTCTTCATTTTGAAGCCTCTCAAATGCAGGGTAAAGTTTTGTTAAAAATTGGGTAAGAATACTAGCACTAAAAAAAGGACCTAAACCTAGGGTAAAAATACTAATTACGTTAGAACCGCCAGAAAAGGTACTTAAATTATAGATAGAAGAGCCACGAAAAGAACTTTCGTACAAAGATTCCACTTCTGTAATACCTGGGATAGGTACATAGTTACCAAAGCGAGCTATTGTAATAATAATGAAAGTTCTCACGACGCGCCCAAAAAATGGTGATAGAGTAGTTCTCTGTTCCATATTTGAATAGAATTTAAATAGTTTGATAAAAGTTTAATGGATTTTCAATCTATTAAACAAGGATTTTGGATTTTGAATGGGTACTAATAAAAAAATACAAAAAGTTAAAATTACAACAGAGTTAATTAGAATTTTATCAACCTGGTGTAATTTTAACAAAAATATTTAGTCGATATCCTTTCTGTTTGGGTTACGAGAAGGGTCACTAGATAAGAAACCGAATGTGAAAAGTGATACGAAAAAGATTACAGTAGTGTATACAACAATTTTCAGTGTGAACATTTTTTTATTTACACGCTTAGTTATTTTAATTTAATTTTACAACAAAAAAGTCACCAAATAAAAAAAAAATAAATTTTTAGTTATTTAATGGTCCAATATAAAGTATTTATTTAAATAAAATAAGCATAAATTAAGGCTTTTTTGTTTTAAATCGAAAGGTAAAGCTTAAAATAAATGATAAAAATTAGTAATTTACTACTTTGTAGCTTTGAAGCTTTAGGGGTGGGGGAAATATATACGGTCACTTCTGCCAATAAAGTAGGAGCAAAAAAAAACAAAATTTTTCTAAAAGAAGATTGGAAAAAGATTACGAAAGAAAGAATACAAACTTTAAATTTAGATGACAAATACTTGCACTATTTTGTAGAAAAATTTACAAGTATTTACCGCGTAAAAAAATTTGGAAAATATCCCATTAATGAAGAAGAAATAAACAGCCTAGCCGTAATATCAATTTACTTAATAGAAAGATTACTAAGACTAGATAAAATAGATTTAATGAAAAGTTTAATTAGTAGTGAAGAATTAAACTTATTAGAATTAAAAATCAAATTAGGCAATTTATGAATAAAAAAATAAACTAAACTTTACAATAAAATAAACTTTATAGTAGAATCAAAGAAGTCAAGGCTCAGTAGCTCAGAGGTTAGAGCAGGGGACTCATAAGCCCAAGGTCGTAGGTTCAAATCCCACCTGAGCCATAAAATTAAAATCTTGAACATAAAAAAGTAAAAAACTCACAAGTTTTCCTATCTTGTATTTCTTTCATCAATACTAATATAATTGTATAGTCTTAATGAAAGAAATAAAATGAAGTTGGTAAAACCTAATTACGAACGATCTTATCTTTGTTACTTACAAAGATTAATGCTGCAGTAATAGGGATTACAACAACAAATATTCCAAGAAACACGCTGTTGATTAGTGCTTGTAATGAAGGTGTCATCTAAACTTTCTCCTTTGTCGATAAGTTAATCGAATTTAAGTAATAGGCTTTGATAAAAAATCAGCTATTAGTTTATAATTATTCTATCACAAAAACATTTTTAAATAAAAACAAAGCCCAACTAACTTATTTAATAAAAAATAACCTTAATTTCAACATATGGCTAAAAAGAAAACTTCACGAGTTGTAATTAACCTTGAGTTTAGATCGGCCGAAGGAGTATACCGATATACTACAACAAAAAATAGAAAAAATACTCCTAACCGATTAGAACTAAAAAAATATTGTCCAATAACAAGAAAGCACGAAATTTTTAAAGAAATAAAATAAGAATATTATGAATGTAAAAGTAGATAAAAGTAATATCGAAAGAGAAGTTGCAGAACTTGAAAAGTTCACAACACAACAGGGTAAAGTTTTACCTCGTCGTTTAACAAAACTAAACGTACAAGAACAGAGAAAAATTCAAAGAAAAGTAAAATTAGCCCGTGCATTATCATTCATGCCTTATGTACGCCGAGACGGCTAATGGATTATCATTTTTGTTTTATACTTAAAAATAAATTTTTAACACTTTACATAAAAGGTTAGAAAAATCTATGGCCCGTATTATAGTAGTTACTTCTGGTAAAGGCGGGGTTGGTAAGACAACAGTCACAGCTAACTTAGGAGTTTGCTTAAGCGAGTTAGGTTCTAAAGTTCTATTAATAGACGCTGACACAGGGTTAAGAAATTTAGACTTAATGTTAGGGCTTGAAAACCGTATAGTTTTTAATTGTTTTGATTTTTTAGATGGTAAGTGTACAATCGAACAAACTTTAGTCCGTGATAAACAGACTGACGGTGACTTACTTCTTTTATCATTAACGAAAACAAGAGACGAAAGATCCATTAGTGAAGAAGAAATAAAGAATATTATTTCCCAACTTAGTGAAAAATTCGACTATATATTAGTTGATTCACCAGCTGGTATTGAAGAAGGTTTTAAAATAGCTATAGCTTCAGCTACAGAAGCTTTAGTTGTAATAACACCTGAATTAGCTTCAATAAGGGACGCTGATAAAGTGATAGGATTGTTATTGTCAAAAGGTATTGAACAAAAAAGCATCAATTTAATAATAAACCGAGTAAGATCAGAAATGGTACAAAGAAACAATATGATATCTGTCGACGATATAGTTGATATTCTTTCTACTAATATTATCGGTGTAATACCAGAAGACAAAAACATTATTATATCTACGAATAGAGGGGAACCTATCGTAAAAGATAAAGGGAAATCTCTAATATCACAATCTCTTAAAGATATTGGTAGAAGAATCAAGGGCGAATCTGTACCTTTTTTAGATTTAGAAGCAAATTGGATTAAACGATTGTTTTTCAAGAGACAAAGATCTTAAAAACTCGCACCAGAACTATTATTTATACATATAAAATGTATATTAATTATTGTATTCGCTTTAATTTTATTGATAGAATTAGCTTATATATCTAAATAATAAAAATTAAAAGAATTAAAATTTGTGTAAATAATTTAAGGCTTTTTAAATTATGAGGCAAAAAGAAACCAATGTCGGGTAGATGGCGGAATTGGTAGACGCACTACACTCAAAATGTAGCGGTAAATTTATCATGAGGGTTCGAATCCCTTTCTACCTAAAATTTGGTTATTTAAATTTTTATATTGAGTATATGAGCTTACTTATAGTTGGAGCTACTGGAACAGTAGGAAGACAAATAACAAAAAAAGCCTTAGATAAAGGTTTAAAAGTAAAATGTCTAGTAAGAAACTTACGAAAGGCAAGTTTTTTAAAAGAATGGGGAGCAGAGTTAGTATATGGTGACTTAAGTATTCCACAAAGTTTACCAAATACTTTAAAAGGGGTTACGTGCATTATCGATGCATCTACAACAAGACCTTATGAATTTTTAACTTCTGAAAAAGTAGACTGGATAGCAAAAAAGAAGTTACTTGAGTTAGCTAAGCTAGCAAAAATCAAGAAATATGTATTCCTATCTATTTTAAACAGTCACAAAAAAGAAAACATTCCCTTAATGAACCTAAAACTTAGGTTTGAAAAGCAGCTAGTAGAGTCAGGTCTAAATTACACAGTATTCTACTTACCGAGCCTTTTCCAAGGAATAATAAGCCAGTATGCTGTATCTATATTAGATAAACAGACTATCGTAGTACCTCAATCGGAAAATAAGATGATGTATATCGATGCACAAGATATAGCCGAAGCTGTAGTAAGTAGTTTATTCTTAAACACAAAAGAAAATAAAAGAATACCTCTAATTACGAATGAAAACTGGAGTCCTCAGGAGATTATATCATTATGTGAAAAATATTCTGGACAAACAGCAAAAACTCTATACACTCCTAATTTTGCTTTACAAGCATTAGCATCATTATTCCGCTTATTCCAATGGTCGTGGTCACTTTCAGAACAGCTTACATTAGTAGATTCAAGCAATGAAACTTCTAATAAAGTCTATTTAGATAAAATGGATACGTCAAAGTTTAATACTTTAGATGAATATCTAAAAGATTACTTCAGGGTAATGCTTAAAAAGCTAAAAGAAATAAATGCTAACGATTCAAAAGAAGCCCCTATTTTTTAAATAAAAAAATTAAAGAGCACAATGGCAAAAAAAAATATGATTGAAAGGGAAAAGAAAAGACTTGCCCTTTCGAAAAAATACGAAAATAAAAGAAGAGAACTACGCGAGCAGCTAAAAAACGCTCAAGACATCGAAGAAAAATTTGCGATAAGCGCGAAACTAGAAAAACTACCACGTAATAGTTTAAAAGTTCGTGTAAAAAATAGATGTTGGGTAACGGGTAGAAGCCGATCTTACTATAGAGATTTTGGTCTTTCTCGTCATGTATTAAGAGAAATGGCTCACGAAGGTTTACTACCGGGTGTAACTAAATCAAGTTGGTAAACAGAATAATCAAATAAATGAAAAATACATTTACTATAATTTGGGCTCTAGTCTCTACAATAATGATCGCAATAATTATATTGCGTGAGCCTAACGTAGAAAGTGTAGGTGCGATAATACAAGAATCGCAATACAAAGAACTAGAATCAGAAAAAAGGGTTGATAAAATATTAATATCTTTATTTTTGATATTTATCGTATTAACAGTATTTTTATTTTTACAATACCAATAAGATAAACATGGCTGCCAAGATATGTAAATAATTAATATGTGGATAATAAATAAAAATACTGTTAATATATAATAGATCACAAAATAATTGGAGAGGTGGCTGAGTGGTTTAAAGCTTCAGATTGCTAATCTGACGTACAAAATTTTTGTACCAGGGGTTCGAATCCCCTTCTCTCCTATTTTAACTAATCTAAATAAAATACCAATTAAATAATGGTAAAATGGAAAATGAACAGATAATAATCTATAATTAGTTTAATTTTTGATTTTAAGGAAAGTTTATGGATATTTTAACACTAGGTTGGTCATCTTTAATGGCAATGTTTAGTATTTCTCTAGCACTTGTTGTTTGGGGAAGAAACGGATTCTAAAAGAAGAGCGTTATACAATAACTAATTTTAAACTAAAAAAGGAGAAATAATGAGCGAAATCGTTGAAGTGGCTGTTACAATGTTTACTATTACTTTACTTGGCTTAGCCGCAGGCTTCGTCTTATTAAAAGTACAAGGGTAAACAAAAATTACCATTTATAGAAAAAAATATAATTCTAAAACAGATAATTTAAAATATGGCCCAAACTAAAGAAAAACGCCGTGTATTCCCATTCACGGGTATCATAGGTCAAAGTGAAATGAAATTAGCTCTGATCTTAAACGTAATCGACCCAAAAATTGGCGGTGTAATGATCATGGGTGATAGAGGTACTGGTAAATCTACTACAATCAGAGCTTTAATTGATATTCTTCCAGAAATTGATGTAGTACCTGATGACCCTTTTAACTCATCACCAACAGATCCAGAATACATGAGTGAAGAAATTCGTGAAATGTACGAGAGAGGCGAATCTCTACCTTCAGGTAAGAAAAAAGTACCTATGATTGATTTACCTTTAGGTGCCACTGAAGATAGAGTATGTGGAACTATTGATATTGAAAAAGCACTAACTGAAGGTGTAAAATCATTTGAGCCAGGTCTACTTGCAAAAGCAAACCGAGGTCTACTATATGTAGATGAGGTAAACCTTCTTGATGACCACTTAGTTGATGTACTTCTAGATTCAGCAGCCTCTGGTTGGAACACAGTTGAGAGGGAGGGAATTTCAATTAAACACCCTGCTCAATTTGTACTGGTGGGTTCTGGAAACCCGGAAGAAGGTGAATTAAGACCCCAACTTTTAGATCGATTTGGTATGCACGCAGAAATTCGAACAATACTAGATCCAAAATCGCGTGTACAAATTGTTCAACAAAGAATTGATTTTGATGCAAATCCTGAAAAAATCTTAAATGAACACGAAGAAAAGCAAGAAGAACTTCGTAACCGAATCTTAAAAGCTAAAGATCTATTACCTCAGACGTCAATTTCTGAAGACCTAAGAATAAAAATTTCTCAAGTTTGCTCTGAATTAGACGTAGATGGTTTAAGAGGTGATATCGTAGTAAACCGTGCAGCAAAAACAGCTGCTGCGTATAATGGTAGAACGGAAGTAACTGTAGATGATATCGCATTAGTGATTTCTTTATGCTTACGACACAGATTACGAAAAGATCCACTAGAAACAATAGATTCTGGAGATAAAGTAAAAAGTATATTCGAAGAAGTTTTCGAAATCGAAAAATAAAAAAACAAAACTTAGGTTAACATCATTGATGATGGTTAATCTAAGTTTATATATATATAATAAATTAGGCCCAGTAGGAT
>Ga0255777_10000063_pt1 | contig 94776 bp, 98 predicted proteins | sample 101ome_15_FD_179975 | JGI IMG/M metagenome (GOLD analysis project Ga0255777, IMG submission 179975) | Coastal salt marsh microbial communities from the Groves Creek Marsh, Skidaway Island, Georgia - 101402AT metaG (version 2) | ecosystem: Environmental > Aquatic > Marine > Intertidal zone >... | reverse complement strand
GGTAACGTAAATGTTCCTGGTGGAAAGGCTTCAAAATCAATGAAGTCACAACCTGGCCACGGCGCTGAGAAAAAGGGCAAGCCAGAGACAGCTGACAATAAAAAACCAACTATTGGCGGCTAATAAAAAGTAAGGAAGACTGAATGGAAAACTTACGAGAGCATTTGACATTTGATCAAGCACAGATTGTGCTTGAAAATGCCAACGAAGGCAAAGACCTTTATATGAAAGGTATTTGCATACAAGGTGATGTCCGCAACGCCAATCAGAGAGTATATCCTGTAAATGAAATTGGCAGGGCTGTCAAAACGCTCAACGATCAATGCAAGAACGGATTTAGTGTTCTCGGTGAAGTTGATCATCCAGAAGGCCTTAACATTAACTTAGACCGTGTAAGCCATATGATTACAGATATGTGGATGGATGGTCCAAACGGTTATGGAAAACTTAAAATTTTACCAACCCCGATGGGACAATTAGTTAAAACAATGCTTGAAAGCGGAGTAAAACTAGGCGTTTCATCTAGGGGCTCTGGTAATGTATCAGAAGACGGCAATAATGTTGTCTCTGATTTTGAAATAATCACCGTGGACGTTGTGGCACAGCCTAGCGCCCCTGGTGCATATCCTACACCAATCTATGAGCACCTTATGAACGCTCGTGGCGGATATAAGGCATACGAATTAGCACAGGCTACAAAAAATGATAACAAGGCACAAAAGTATCTTAAGGAATCGTTGATTAATATAATCAACAAACTCCAATAAACTAGGAGAATGTAATGATAGATGCACTGAAAACACTTTTCGAAAACGATGTAGTTTCAGAAGAGATCAGAGCACAAATTGAGGAAGCTTGGGAAGCAAAGGTTCGCGAGAATAAGCAGTCAGTGACAGCTGAACTTCGTGAAGAATTTGCTCAAAAGTATGAGCACGACAAGCAAACAATGGTAGAAGCTATTGATACAATGCTTGACGAGCGCCTATCTGAAGAAATTGCAGAATTTGCAGAAGATCGCAAGCAATTAGCAGAAGCTAAAGCAAAATATGCTATTGCAATGCGTGAAAATTCAGAGCTTCTTAAAGGTTTCGTTGTAGAACAACTACAAAAAGAAATTACAGAACTACGTGCAGACAAAGTAGCAATGGCTGAAAACTATGCCAAGCTAGAAGAGTTTGTAGTAGACGCTCTATCTAATGAAATTGCAGAATTTTACGAAGATAAAAAAGATTTAGCTGAAACAAAAGTACGTCTAGTACGTGAAGCTAAAACACACTTCGCTAAAGTCAAAGCAGACTTTATCGAAAGAAGTGCTACAGCAGTATCTGAGATGGTTGCTACTGGTCTTAAGAAAGAGATCACTGCACTCAAAGAAGATATCGATGCAGCACGAAGCAACGACTTTGGTCGTAAGATATTTGAAGCATTTGCAGCTGAGTACACTAGTTCACATCTAAATGAAAAGAGTGAAACAGCTAAACTTCTAAAAGTTATTGACACTAAAGACAAGCAACTTTCAGAAGCTAAAGCATTTGCATCAAAAGCAAAAACACTTGCAGAGTCAGTGAATGTTGAAAAACAACGTTTAATTGAAACAGCAAAGCGTGAAAAGATTATGAACGAGTTGATTGCGCCATTAAGCAAAGATCAACGCGAGATTATGACAGACTTACTGGAATCAGTACAAACAGATAGATTACAAAAATCTTTCGACAAGTACTTGCCATCAGTTATTGATGGAAATACTCCAGCAAAGCGTAAGGCAGTAATTACAGAAGGCACAGAGGTAACAGGCAATCGTACAGAAACTATGACACAAACCAAAGCAGACGAAACAGACAACAATGTTGTTGACATTAAACGTCTTGCTGGATTAAATTAAGGAGATAATGATGTCAGAACTATTAGAAAGCCGCTGGCAGGACACCAAAACTGCTCTTCTTGAAGGCTTGCAAGGCAACAAGAAGTCTGTTATGGCTGCTACGCTAGAAAACACTCGCAAGTATTTGGCTGAGACTGCAACTGCAGGCGCAACTTCAGCTGGTAACGTTGCGACACTAAACCGTGTGATTCTTCCAGTAATCAGACGTGTAATGCCAACAGTTATTGCAAACGAACTAGTTGGTGTACAACCAATGACTGGTCCAGTTGGTCAGATCCACACTCTACGTGTACGTTACAGCGACTCTGTAAACTCAACTGCAGGTACTGATACTACAGCAGGCGAAGAAGCTCTAAGCCCATTCAAAATTGCTGAAGCATATTCAGGTGCACTTGACGACAAAGCAGCTTCAACATCAGCACTAGAAGGTGAAGCTGGTAATCAACTAAGCATCCAGATCCTCAAGCAGACAGTTGAAGCTAAGACACGTAAGTTGTCAGCTCGCTGGACATTTGAGGCAGCTCAGGATGCTCAATCACAGCACGGTATCGATGTTGAAGCAGAAATTATGGCTGCTCTAGCACAAGAAATTACCGCTGAAATCGATCAAGAGATCCTAGCTTCACTAGGTACACTAGCAGGCACTGCAAGTGAAACTTATGATCAAGCAGCAGTATCAGGTACAGCTACATTTGTTGGTGACGAACACGCAGCACTTGCAGTTCAAATCAACAGAGTGTCAAACTTGATTGCACAGCGTACAAGACGTGGTGCTGGTAACTGGGCAGTTGTTTCGCCATTCGCGCTAACAATTCTACAGTCAGCAACTACTTCTGCGTTCGCTCGTACAACAGAAGGTGCATTCGAAGCTCCAACTAACACTAAGATGGTTGGTACACTAAACAACGCAATGAAAGTGTATGTAAACACATACGCTGGTGACGGCTCAGCAGTACTAGTAGGTTATAAGGGTTCAAGTGAATCAGACGCAGCAGCGTTCTATTGCCCATATATCCCACTAATGAGCTCAGGTGTTGTTCTAGATCCAGGCACATTCGAGCCAACAGTATCATTTATGACACGTTATGGCTACGTTGAGCTTAACAACACTGCGTCATCACTAGGTAACGCAGCAGACTACCTAGGCAAAGTTGATATTACAAACAACAACGTTTCATTCAGCTAAGTCTAAGTACTTTGTTAAAAATTAAAATAGGGCGGCAACGCCCTATTTTTTTGACTCACACAAATGAAAGATTTTATGAAACACTACATATTAATTTTTATAGGATTATTTGTTTTTACAGGATGTGTACAATCAGTTCCAATACCTGCTGTTAGAGGAGAAGTTCCTATACAAATAAGTGCAGACAATCCTGCACTTACTGCTTATAACTATTACGGACTTCACGAAAGTACAGACAGACAAGAACTACGCAGCTATACAGGTGTTGATCCTGTACGTACAGAATGGTGTGCAGCTTTTGTTAATAGTGTACTGCACGAAAGCGGAATACCCGGAAGTGAAAGTATTAGTGATGTACCTCTAATGGCACGTTCCTTTTTAACTTGGGGTGACAAAGTATCCGAAGAAGATATTCAACCAGGAGATTTGGTTGTATTTCCAAGAGGCGATAAAGGCTGGCAAGGTCACGTAGGATTTTATTTGCAAACATATGTAAAAGATAATATAAAATATTATTTGATACTAGGAGGCAATCAATCAAACAAAGTAAGTATAGAAATGTATCGTGCAAGTCGGGCATTAGATATTAGAAGAAGAAAAATTTAAAAAAACATAAAAAAGTGGTTGACATTTGTTTTAATGATGTTATATTAATAATATAACAAGACGTTGTTATACGGGTTGGCGCTAATAATTTCCGATCTAGAGGAGATAAGCGCACTTGGTTAGGGGTAGTGCCCGGCGTAGAGTTTGGAGACAAGCAGTACGCACACTGCGATACTAAGCAGAACTGAGGTTCTAGGCGTAACATAGACAGGTATCTAGGCGCTTAGTTGGAGGTAAACCCAAGTCCTTCACCCACCCTTTAATAAAAGCCCGATGCATTAGTGTGTCGGGCTTTTTCTTTATTTGATAAATACTTGTGTCAGATAGTGTGCCGCAAGGCGGACTTATGCTGTCCCAACAGCGTAGCGGATAGAACCCGCATCGGACTTCTAAATAGGAGAAAACAAATGGGAAGACCACTTAACAAAAGATACTTCGGAGCACCTACAGCAGGTGGCAACGAAATTAAAGTTCAATTTAATGCAGGCAACGGTTCTACACCGGGCTACATTGTAAATCAAAAAGGTTCAAAGCGTTTTAATGTTTCAAATGCAGGCGGCACAGATACAGGCCTATGCACATTAGTTGATAAAGCATCGGCTGATTTGCTAGAAGGTGAAATGTCAATTGTTGTTGACGACGGCGGAACAGCACGTCAAGTTACTAAAATTTCAGGACGCAAAGTAACAATGGACAACGGTTCTGTTACTACTTGGGACTTTACAGGTACAGGCGATACAGTAGCAGTTGAAGAAGCTGGTACAGGTGTAGGCGCAGGTGCTGACGCAACACTAGGTACAGATGATGACGTACTAACAGGTGCTGACGATACTGAAGGCGACGGCTAATAACGTGTAGTGGGGGAGCAATCCCCCACATTATTACTGGGAATCAAGAATGTCAAAGTATGTAAATGTACCTAAAGGAAATTATAAAATTACTGTTCAAGACGGTAATAGAATAACTTTGGATACAGGATTAAATGTTGGCGAAGTTTATATCACAGGTGACTTAGTTGTCCAAGGTGAAACAACTACAATTAATACAACTGATTTAAATATCGAAGATAGAGTTATTCATCTTAATACAGGCGACGAAGGCGGAGCTGGTATTCAAGGTCCTGATGGATTTTCTGGTCTTGAAATTGAAAGAGGTACATTTCCTGATGTATTTTTTGGTTTTGATGAAGATTTAGCTTGGTTGAATCCAGGTGGTAGACAAGGATCGTTTGTTTTTAAGGATGAAAACGAAGGTTTAATTGGTATAAGAACAAATAGCATTACTACCGGCGGCGGCGACTTGTACCTTATAAGTAGCGGTGTACCAACAACAGATGGCCTAGGCAATAGTAATGGAGGTCCAGTAGTATCAGTTACAGGTATAACCGATTATGAAAAATGTGTATTTGAATATGACAACACAGATACACTAACAGGAACTGTAATTGCACCTGATGCTTTACCTAATGCGCAGGCAGTTGTTGATTATGTAGCATATAACTTTGCAAATGTATTCCTAAGTCAAATCGGTGACGGTACAATCACACCATCTAGTATTGTTATACGTGACCAAGAAACTACAGGAGACGACAGCGTAATTACATTTAGTATCGATTCTGATGTTGTTTCAAGAGTGTATAAGGATAGATGGGAACTAGATGAAGTTAGAATTGTAGGAACACAAATCGAAACTATTTCTAGTAACGAAGATCTAATTTTATCTGCACCAGGGGTTGGTAGCGTAAGAATAGATGATACTTTACATTTAAACAGTGTGCCTGGAATAGATGACGTTACTATGCAGCCTTCGCAACCTGCAGATGGTTCGAAATTATACGTTAGCAATCAATCTACAGGTAAATCAGGTATATTCTTCGTTAATGACGAAAGTAATAGAGACGAACTGGTAAGTAAAAACAGAGCATTGTTATTTTCAATGTTATTTTAGGAATAAAAAATGGCAATAATTAACACACAATTAACAACAACACAGATTGACGGAGTGTTAGTTCCAGGAGGTAAATCTTACGCTGTAACTAATATATTAATTTGTAATAATGGTAGTTCTGATGCACAATTCGATATGCATCTAATACCAAGCGGCAGCGCATTAGATAACTCAGTAACACGAGTTATAAACAATTTAAATTTACCTGGAGCAGAAACCTTTACTTTTGATACAGAAAAAATTGTTTTAGAAGCAGGAGATAAAATTACATTTGTAGCACAACCAGGAAACGGTAATCCAAATAACGTTACTGACCTTGCAGCTACAATCAGTTACTTGGAAGTTTAAATGAGATTAATTAAGCGTCAAACAACAAATGTAAGAAATCCTTCAGGTGCAGGTGTAATATACGACATTGACAGTCAGATTATTGCAGACAGCGAACGTGCAATGTTAGTACCTAAAGGTGTTGAAGCACAAAGACCAGGCGAAGTAGGTATAGCAACTGGCTCAGTAGATGGACAGATTAGATATAATACTACATCTAATGAATTAGAAGCTTACCAAAACGGTGCTTGGCGCAATATTCGATTCAAAGAACCTTATCAAAATCCTGGTATTACACAACAAAATTTAGGTGTAGGAGATGCAACAGAAACAGTGTTTGGTCCATTAGATAGCGGAGACACTGTTTATCCAGTGCCAGCAGCAGCTCAAAACGTACTGGTGCTGATAGAAAACGTTTTACAAATTTCAACCACTAACTACACACTTGAACAAAGTGACGGAACAAACGTACCAAGTATTGGTCCTAATCCACCTTATGCAGCAGGATGGTATATTGTTTTTAACTCTGCTGTGCCTTTAGGAAAACCTGTAACCGTTATTCATAACTTTGACAAATAAATACATTGTCAGAGGGAGTGAATAATGCCTGAACCACAAAATGGCCGCATTGGCGGTGGCGTACTCAAAGATAATTTATTAAGACAAGGCGTAAATTTAAATTTCGCAAATGTTTCTGCTGATGTAGCAGGCGGAACTCCTCTTATACATCTTGATGTTGTAAACAGTAAAATAGGTATACGTACAGATGCACCTGTTGATGACCTTACAGTAAATGATACACTTGGAGCAAATAATCTTACAACGAATTTTGTTAATGTTGCAGATTTAGAAATACAAAATAGTCAAATAACAACAACAGCAGGCGATATTAATTTAGGTGGTGGTAGTAATATATTTGCTACAAGTATTGCCACAGATGGATTAAAACTTGATTTCAACACTATTAGATCAACAGTTGCTGATTCTAATATAGAATTAAGACCAGACGGAAACGGTACAGTCAATATTAGAAGTAATTTTAATATTACAGGTAATTTACACGCAACTGGAAATATAGAAACTACAGGTGACATTGTATTCGGTAGTGATGATCAAGATGATGTGACTTTTGCTGCTGATGTTAACAGCAACATAATACCAGATGTTACTGATACAAGTGATTTAGGAAGACAAAATAAAAAATGGCTAAACATTTATAGTAATTTACTCAACGGAGAAAGAGTAGAAGTTGATACAGTCTTTATCCAGGATACTTCATTAAGTCGTAGACAAGGAAATATTTTTTATGTTTCTGTAAACGGCGACGATACAAATGTCGGTGATCATCAACACGGGCCTTTTAGAACAATATCACACGCACTCAGCGTATCAGATTCTAGTGCCGGCGGTCCGGTAACAATACACATTTATCCAGGTGAATATGAGGAAACATTTCCATTAGTTGTACCAGAAAATGTTACAATACGTGGAGAAGATTTAAGAAACACTATAATAAAACCAACAACTGCAACAAATACTAACAATGCTTTTGAATTAACACAAAATACAACTATAGCAGATGTTACAATAAAAGACTTTTATGCACCAGGATATGCATTTGTATTTCAAAACGGAACTGTTATATCTGAAAGATCTCCGTATATTAGAAATGTAACAGTGATTACAAAGGGCACAGAATATGCACCTCCTATAAAATGGTCTGCTATATCTTATGAAATATTACAACTCGCTGCTAACATTACTACAGGACCGTTAGTAGACTTTTTTACAACACAAAGTCCATCAGGATACTTATATGGTGATATTAGTAATACTACCACAAATCCAACTGTACCTTATTATGCTTCGTTTGCTGCTGAAATAAGTTCAGGTGATGCGTTAGACGCTGTAAGATACGGTGACGGAACTTATGCTTACGGTCCTGGTATGTGGGTATACGATGAATTTAGACCTGCATTAGAAGCTTTATATTTCAGTGACAAAGCTACTTACAGTCAATTTTTTGAAGAAGTACACCCAGATCCAAGATTTTTCGAAAGCGGAGATGCAGGAGGCGGAGCATATATCGACGGAGGTGTACTTGACAGTGCTACGCTAGAAGGTAGTATGCTATTCCATAGTGCAACATTTATTACACCTGGCGTTGATACTATTACAATGACTAACGGTGTTAGAGTTGAATGGTTAAATTCGTTTACATACTTTGCAAATAGAGGATTATATGCAACACAAGGTTTGTTAGGACTAGGCAGTAACGGTTCTAGATTTGGTGCAGAATTAAGATCAATAGGATCTGCAAATGTATATGGAAATTACGGTGCCGAAGCAGACGGTGCAGATACCCTAATGTATCTAATAGGACATAATTTTGGATACATTGGCGCTGGAAAAAATGTAGATAATGATTTAAGTCTTTTTTTACAAGATCAAGAAACAGTTGAACTTAATAACGGAAAAATACATTATGTTACAACTGATCAATCTGGAACCTTTAGAGTAGGTGATGCCTTTTTTGCAAACTTTGAAGACGGCACTACAAGTTTTGATCTTGAGTCTGTAAATTTAGATGATGTAAGTGCTCTTTATATAGGAGAAAATGACAATATAACTTACATAGATGGCACACTTATAGAAACAGGAAATATAAGAATTAGTGGAAACACTATTACAACTACAAACGACGGTTTAATTTTTTCACCTAATAGTGACTATTTAGATTTAGCAAACAACCCTGCCTTAATAATTGCAAGAGGTACTAATCTTCAAAGAAATGATGTTGAAGGCGAAATTAGATACAATACAGATTCAAATTTGTTTGAAGGATTTTCTACAGGTAATTTAAGTTTTAGCGGAATATATTCTTCAGATAGAGAAACTAGTGTAGATGTTCATCCTACAAACGATTCAGTTGTGCTTACAGTTGACAATGTTGAGATAGGAACAATTGATGTAGACAAAGTAAGTATACACGGATTAGGTGTAGATGATGTGTTATTTGACGGCAACGTTGTTTCAAGTAACACAATTGACACTGATTTGATTTTAGAAAGAGGCGTAACAAACGAATCTCTAATCATAGACAATATTATTATAAAAAATAACAATATTATTAATACATCCAATGATATTCAAATCCTCAGAGGAGATTCTAGCGGATACATTAAGTTCGGTGGAGGAAAAGGACTTGTAATACCTTCTGGACCTGATATAGATCGACCAGCTAACCCCCCTGACGGAATGATGCGTTATAACACAAGCACGGGCCAATTAGAAGTTTATGACACAATTTCGTGGCAATCTGCAACAGGCGCAGGCGGAGGAGTAGACGAAGCTATCATTAACGATTTGCTTGATCTTTACGTGCTTATACTAGGATAATCCTAAAAAACGATAAATATAATTAATGCAATGTAAGACCAATACTTGCAGGTCCAAACTGTGGTTAACCAGCAAAGAGCCGAAAGGCTGAGAATTTGGCTAGAGGGACAGGATCCCCGTATTGAGGAGAAGAGATGGCTATTGGTCGTATATCCGGTCCGCTCTTAAAAGCAAACCTTCTTAGGGAAGGTGTGGATCTTGCTTTTGAGACCGACCTATTATATTTAGATGTGAATAACAGCCGTGTTGGTATAAAAACTAACACACCTCAATACGACTTAGATGTAAATGGCAGTGTTAGAGCACCTGGATTAGAAGTTAGTGACTTTGCTAATATAGGTGACATTAACATCACTGGTACAACTATTTCAACATCACAACCTACATTAACATTAGGCACAGCTGATAATGTTGTATACCAAACTCGATTGAGTGTTGATAGTATTGATATTGAAAACAATGTTATTAGCACTAATGTTTCTAATGAAAATTTAGAATTAGCACCAAATGGCACAGGATCTGTAGAAGTGTTTGCAGATACAAATGTATACGGTAATGTTTTTGCTACAGGAACTATCACAGCAGATGGTAATATTACAATCGGTGATGCTGATACTGACAATGTAACCTTTAATGCAGAAATAGCTTCTGATATAATTCCAGACGCAACTGATACATACAGTTTAGGTAGTGATCCTAATTCCGGAGGAAAAAGATGGGCCGATGTCTGGACACAAAACTTCTTTGCAGGAACAATTAGTGCAAACAGTATAGACGCAGATGGAATTGACTTAGCCCTTAGACAGGGCAACATTTACTATGTAGCAGAAAATGGTAATGATGCTTATACCGGAGATCATCCAAATGATCCTTTTGGTAGTATAGAATATGCATTATCTCAGGCAACAAGTGGTGATACAGTACACATATATCCTGGAGTATACGCAGAAGATTTTCCTTTAAATGTTCCTGCAGGAGTTACAGTTAAAGGCCATAGTTTACGTGGTGTAAAAGTTGTGCCTACAACAACTACAAGATATAATGATGCATTCTTGTTAAATGGTGAAACAACTGTTGAAGATTTAACAGTTGCAGATTTTTATAGTGGCGGAAACTTTTTTGAATTAATAGCAGGTACTACAACAAATGTAGCTACATTTAACGTAGGCACTGCACCTTTTGCCCATTCTTATGTAAGTGGTGGAACAGTAACGATTGATAGTGTAGAGTACTCAATTAATAGTTCTACATATGATTACACAACAGGTGAACTTGTAATATATTACACAGGACCTGCAGGCACAATTGGTACAACAGCTTTTGTAAAAGGATTAATTTTCAGCTGTAATGGTGGTAATAGAACATTTCCTGATAATGGTTATGGATTCCGTTTTGCTACAGACTTTGAAGTTACAAGCAGGTCTCCTTACGTAAGAAACATATCTGTAATTACAAAAGGAAGCACAGTAAGTGTAAGTGATCCTAGAGGTTTTAATTCTGGAGATGCAGGCAAAGGCGCTTATATAGACGGTGCTTATGCAACTGCAAATTCAAGAGAAGCAGGTTGTTTATTTCACAGCGTAACTTTTATTACACCAGGAGTAGACGGACTTACTTGTACAAATGGTGCAAGAGTTGAATGGCTAAATTGTTTTACATATTTTGCCGATAGAGGAGTAATTGCATTTGATAGCAATGATGGTCTTTCAGGCGACGGTAAAACAAGAATCAAATTAGGTGGAGTGACAGGTACCTTTTCACAAGGCAACACTATAACATTTACATCTACAGATGCATCAACAGTTGCAACTGCAACCATAGACAGTGTTGACGGAGACACAATTATTGTTGATGGCAAATTTACTGATCTAATAGGGTTTGATACAACACCTCAAAGTATTACAAGTGGTGCTGCATCGGCTACAGAAATACTGAATTATGATCTAAGAGACTTTGGTGCTGAAATAAGAATGATTGCTAGTGCTTGTGTGTATGGCAATTACGGCCTTTGGGGCGACGGACCCGGAGTTATTGTTTATGCTATTGGACAAAATCTTGCATACATAGGCAATGGAAAAGAAACTACAAACAATACTGCTACTGTGATACAAGCAAACGAAGTTGTAGAACTAAACGATGCAAAAGTAAGATATAATTCAGTCGATCACAAAGGAGATTTTAGAGTAGGTGATTTATTTCACGTAAACCAAGAAGACGGCACAGTAAACTTCAGTGCAAGTGATGTAAACATTGCAGCAACACAAGGTATAACTGTCACTACAGGAGGATCTTCTACTGTAATAACAGGAAATTATATTGATACTGGAAATTTAAGAATAAGTGGAAATACAATATCAAGCACCGCTGGAGATATAATTTTAGACAGTGCTAATGGTACTATTAGAATAGACGGCACAAGCGGTCTGCAATTGCCAACAGGTGATACTGCAAGTAGACCTACTCCTGTAGAAGGTATGATACGTTACAACACAGATACAAACTTATTTGAAGGTTATGACGGTAATTGGATTGCACTTAATGGTGTATATGATTTAGATCAAGACACTTATATTACAGCAGAACTTACTCCTGGTGCAAATGATGATACAATAAGATTCTACACAGGTAGTAATTTAAATACAACAATTGATTCAACAAAATTATCTACAGTTAGAGTAGAAGTTGATGATATTGTAATAGATGGAAATACAATAAGTACAGCAACAGCTGATACTGATTTACAATTACAAAGTAATGGCACAGGCTCAGTTGTAATTGACAATATTTCAGTAAAAGATTCTGTTTTAACTAATACAGACCCAGGCGGTGTGTTTGAATTCAACCAAACAGGAGATGGATATGTTAAAATTGAAGGTACAGGCGGATTTGTTGTACCATTAGGTGTTAGTGCGCAAAGACCTGTTCCAGCATATAGAGAAACAGGTATGATTCGGTATAACACTGAAGAAGGATACTTAGAAATATTTGATGGATTTAGTTGGGCGTCAGTGGCTGGTTCTACAGGTTCAATTACATTTAATCAGGCAGAAAATCTTGTATTAGAATATGTATTGGTTTTAGGATAATAAAATGGCAACAAGTTTTTTAAATAAAGTAGTTAAGGAAATAGGGACAGTACCTATACTTGCAATAGAAACTGACGGAGCAACTAGGTCAACTGTAATCGGTATGACACTAGCTAATCTTACAGACTTTATGGTGTATGCAAGCATAATGGTACACGACGACGGTAGTGTTATGGGATTTTATATGAAAGATGTAATGATACCTCCTAATAGTACATTTCACGCTCTTGCGCCAGCAGAAAAATTAATTCTAGCACCAAACAATCAATTATATTTACAAGCTGATCAAGACGAAGCACTTGATGCAGTAATAAGTTATGTGGATATCGTATAAGGAATAAAAATGGCAGAATATTATAGTGGATTATCACCAGATCATATTGTAGGAGCCCTACAAAACAGATTTTTTTACGGTTTGCGCAGAACAGATCAAGGCGAATTGTTTGTAGGCAAAATTGATCAACTAAGTAGAACAGACAGTTTAGAAATTAACAAATCAGGAGATCCAACAAATAACTTTCCTGATTTTGAAGAAGGGCAAGACTTTTATGAAGGCAGAGATGTAAATCATAATTTAGTATATGAAAATTTAAATTATGAACAGTTTAAATGGGATGATAGAAATATTGCATATTATATCGACGATGAAGGTCAATTAGTAGCAAGAGTAAATCAAAGATTTGTATACGATGAAAATTCGTCATCAAATGGATTAGGATAAGAAAATGGCAGATTTTAATATTGACAGAATACGTTTTAGATGGAAAAACATCTGGCAGGTATCTACACAATATGTTAAAGACGATATTGTAGTTTATGGTGCAAAAACATATGTTTGTTTGACAGGACACGAATCGGCTGCTAATAATATTTACACTGATTTAGCAGCAGTAGTAAACAATAAACCTGCTCCGAGATGGGAATTAATGTTTGATGGCACCGAATGGAAAGCAGATTGGACAAATGATACGTATTATAAACTAGGTGATATTGTTAAATGGAAGGGATACGTCTATAAGTGTATTGAAGGTCATCAGAGTACTGCACAAATAGTTCAAGGACCTATAGCCGATATTACAAAATGGACTATTGTTGCTACAACATATAATTGGCGTAATACCTGGACTCCGACAGTTGCACCTGATCCAAATGTTCCAGGAGACATTGGTGTTATTTCAAATTATGATTTAGGCGATGTAGTTATATACAACGGGTTAACTTATATTTGTACAGAAAAACATACTGCTGCTAACTCATATGCTTTAGGTTTAGAAGACGATCAAGACAAGTGGCAGTTTGTTACAAGAAGTGATAATTGGAGAACAGACTGGCAGACAAACACACGCTATGTAATTGATGATATTGTAAAGTACGGCGGAATAGTTTATAGATGTACAGAAGAGCATACATCTGCGGTAACTGTGTCTGCAGGATTAGAAGATTCGGATGACAAATGGGAAATTGTTGTTGAAGGTATAGAATTCAAAGGTGATTGGTTACCTGAGACACGTTATAAAAAGAACGATATTGTAAAATCAGGCGGAACATTATTTAAGGCAAACCAACACCATACTTCGCAAAACAGTTTAAGAGTAGACGATGCAGTATGGGATGTTTGGGTTTTAGGTGTAGAATATGAAGGAGTATGGGACTCTGGTGTAGAATATGATATAGGCGATGTTGTAAAGTATGGTGGCTATTCTTATACAGCACTTACAAACAATGTAGGATCAGTTCCTAGTGCAAATGGATTACTTCAAAATCAAGGTGACTGGGAATTAGCTACACAAGGTTATAGATTTATAGGAGAATGGGCATCTGATGTAAACTATCTTACCGGAGACGTTGTTAGAAATAGCGGCTATTTATGGGAAGCAATTACAGACAATTCAGGAACATTTCCAGATAGCAACGACACAATCTGGAGAGTTTTAGTAACAGGTAGACAGTTTAGAAATACTTGGATTGACAACACAGTTTATTATCTAGGCGACATTGTAACATATGCAGGCACATTGTATATTTGTATACAACGTCATACTGGTACAGAAAGTGATACTAGACCTGATTTAGATATAGAAAATACAAACGAAAATTATTGGAGAGTGCTACTTCAAGGCAAAGATACAAATGTATTAACAACAATAGGTGATATTAGAACTCACGACGGTTCTGAAACACTTAGGTTAGCAATTGGAACTCCGGGTAACGCATTGAAAGTTAGCAATTCAAGTGCATTAAGCTGGGATGCTTTTGAAGAAGTACCTAACACATTTTATGTAAGTGTAGACGGCACAGACGGCATAGGAAACGGCAGAACAATTAGTGCACCATTTAGAACAGTAAAGTATGCACTTGATTACATATATAATAATCTAGGTGAAGTAAAATATAATCCTACAAGATATACTAATGCAACTGGCGGATTTGTAACAGTAATATCAACAGCAATCTTAAATGATTTTTTAGGAACCTTGGCAGCAGAAGCTCCGACTCTATCAGCTGCACTTAATGCAACTAATCCGAGAACAGGCACAGCCTACGGTGATTTAGATATTAATGTAGGACTAGATGTTGCTGATACTATACCTGCATTAGAAAGACAATTATTTGTAGCAGGAGCAACATCCGAAGAAGCACTAAGATATTTAGAACTAGTAAATTATTTGAATTCTATAGCAGATACTCTTAGTGCAGAAAATGTTACATATGTTCAAACCGGCGATGATATAGTTATGCCAGTCACAATAGATACATATCCTAATACAACTGTATTTGTTAAAACTGGAATATATGATGAAATAACACCAATAAAATTGCCAAGAAACTGTGCGCTAGTTGGTGATGAATTACGTGGAACTGTGATACAACCTGCACCCGGTTATGAAGAAGAAAATATGTTCTTTGTAAACAATGGTAGTGGTATAAGAAATATGACACTACAAGGATTAAGCGGTACACTTGGTGATCCTAACCAATATTTTACAAGACGCCCCACAGCCGGTGCATTTGTAAGTTTAGATCCTGGATCGGGTCCTGACGATCAAAGTGTTTGGATTATAAACAAATCTTGCTACGTACAAAATGTTACAACATTTGGAACTGCGTGTATAGGACTTAAAGTTGATGGATCGTTACATAACGGCGGAAATAGATCAGTAGTAGCAAACGACTTTACCCAAGTTTTAAGTGATGGTATAGGTTATTGGGCAAAAGATGGCGGACGCTCGGAACTTGTATCGGTGTTTACATATTTTTGTCATATTGGGTATCTTGCTGAAGATGGCGGGGTTGTACGTGCAACAAATGGTAACAACTCCTATGGGTTATATGGATCAGTAGCTGAAGGTGTTGATGCAACTGAAATTCCTATTTCAGCACAAATAGATAATCAAACTAAAGAAGCACCTGTCTCAAGAGTGATAACAAATGGTAACGAAATTGTTGCACTAGAGTACGATAATTTAGGCGGACACTATTTTAACTCTGTAACAGGCGCACCAGACGCACAGATTCAATTTACTGGGACAGGCGCAGGCGCCGCAGCAATTTACGACGAAGTAAGATCTAAAGGTTTATCTAATATTAGAATTTTAGGTGAAGCTGATAGTAGTATACCTGGCGGTCTTAATTATCAGTACTTGCTTAACAATGCACAAGGCGGCAATGAATTTAGTATTACACTTGCAGCAGCAGATGAAACCGGAACACCCGAAAAATATATAGGAATGAGAATCGTTATTGTTTCAGGTGCAGGAGTTGGACAATATGGCTATATTACAGGATACAATGCAGCAACAAAGGTAGCCATTATTTCTAAAGAATACAATGGCACAGCAGGTTGGCAAAATTTAGATCCAGGTAGACCGATTGTCAGTACATTAGATACAACAACTAGATACAGTTTAGAACCAAGGGTTGAAATAGAAGCGCCGCCTGTAAGTATACAACCTAATATTACAAAAAATTATCCAGAAGGATTCACTGCAGGTCCGGGCAATGAGTACATTGGTAGTATTGAATGGATAGAAAATTACGGTGCAAGTGCTCCTTTTGATAATGGTACTTGGATTGCTATTAATACAAAGGGAGATGCTGCTTTTAGTAATGACGGGCAAACCTTTACTATTACAGCACTAGATTTGACAGGTATAGGAGATAGTGTAGGCAGCGGATTACTTTCTACAAGTGATAACGATTATGCATATTTTTTACATACAGGATCTAGTACAGTTTATCGATATCAATCTCAAACAAACACCTGGATTAATTGGACCTTAGATAGTCATAATAATCAATGGTCAGCAATTACTACAGATAAAAACGGCACAATTGTTGCTGTTTGGGAACAAGGAGCAACGAAATGTAACCAAGACGGTTCAAGTCAGAGTTACACAACATTTACAAATGTTGGAGGAACACCTTGGGCTTCAGTTACATACGGGTCAAAAGGTTTTGTAGCTATCAAAGCAGATAGTGTAACTGCAATAAGTCTTGATGGGATAACTTGGTCCGAAACAAATAACATTAGTGCTTTGAATCAACCTAATTGGTTAGATATTGCATACGGCAACGGAAGATATGTAGCAGTAGGAGCAGATAATTCAAATGCTCCTACATCATATGAGGCACAAGCTGCATACAGTTTTGACGGAGTTACTTGGTACTCAAGTGATAATCATATTGTTACTTTACCTACTTATTATACAAGCAGAGTAATTTATAGAAACGGAGAATTTTTAGCATTCTCTGAATCTACTAGCGGTTCCCACGTAGTCAAAAGCCAAGACGGCTGGGCTTGGCAATGGTTTGCAGAAGATAGCACACAGTATTCTATCGGTACTACTCAATCATACGAATTTGGAGTTAGCAACACAGAAATTTGGGTTGCACCAGCATTTGACTACACAAGTGTCATTGAAATAGAATCAGGTGCACAAGCAATTGCAAGAGCAATCGTAGAAAGCAGCAGGGTGACTAGTGTGAAAATGTACGATCCAGGCGGAGGGTATGATAGTGCGCCTGATGTTATATTTTATGATCCTGACAACACAGCCGAAGCATTATATGAAGCATTTGTAAGGGACGGAGTGCTTGCGCAACCTGTATTTAGTAATAGGGGTAACGCATATGTATCGGCTATAGGAACAGTATCCGGCCCTGGATATGCAGATATATTCCAAACTGGAAGAACATTATTCTTAAAAAATGTTTCCGCTATTCCTGGCCCAGGTGCAAACGTTGTGATCAATGGAATTGATGATGTAACATATAGATTAACTAAAGTTGTTAGTACTACAGGAACTGGTCCTTATAGCATTGAAATTACTATTAGTCCAACACTAGGAGATCTTGAATCTCCGGCACACGAAGAAAGTGTTATACTTAGAGAAAAGTACAGCCAGATTAGATTGACTGGTCACGACTTCCTTGACATTGGAACAGGAAATACCAATACCACAAGATATCCTGATTTGTATCTCGAAGGTGTTGACTCTTTAAATGAACCACAGCCATTTAACGAAACTGTAGATAATGGCGGCGGCAGAGTGTTCTACACATCAACAGACCAAGATGGTAACTTCAGGGTAGGTGAATTATTTGAAGTAGAACAAGCAACAGGTAGCGTTACAGTTAATGCAGACTTATTTGAATTAAATGGTTTGAGCGAACTTTCTCTAGGTGGAGTTGTAATAGGCGGATCTCAGGTTGTTATTAGAGAATTTTCTAAAGATGGCTCATTTGTTGCAAACTCTAATAACATTGTTCCAACACAAGCAGCGATTATAAAATACTTAGAAAGTAGAATTTCAAGCGGTGGTTCAGATGCGTTAACGAATACTTTGATTGCGGGACAAGTTAAAGTAAGTGCAAGTTATATTACTACTACATCAGATAACCAAATTAATATTCCTGTACTAGTTAATCAAACAGGTGGCGGTGTAGATGGTGATTATCTTGCACTGCAATTATTTGGAATTTAAGAAATGCATAAATACATTATAGAAGCGGAGTTTTTAAATGGCAGAGTTTAAGTTAGGTAGAATTAGATTTATATGGAAGGGCGACTGGGCCGCTTCTACAATCTACTACAAGGATGATATAGTCCGTAATGGTGGTAATACGTTTGTGTGTATTGCAGGTCATACTGCTCCTGCTTTATTTACAACTGACCAAGCTGACTATTGGAATAAAATTACAGATGGTACAGATTGGAAATCCGACTGGACAACAAACACATATTATAAAGTAAATGACATTGTAAAATACGGTGGATACCTTTATATTGCCAACGAAGCACACACTTCTGCTGCAAATCTTACAGATGGGTTAGAACTAGACCAAACAAAATGGGATTTATTTGCAGAAGGTTTTGATTATAAAACTGATTGGGCAATAGCAACACGATATAAAATAAACGACATTGTAAAATACAACGGTACAATTTTTATCTGTACCGAGGAGCATACAAGTGCTGCTACTCTTGCAGACGGTTTGGAAGTAGATCAAGCCAAATGGAATATTTTCTCAGAAGGATTTTACTGGACAAATGATTGGTTGCCAGGAACAAGATATAGAGTAAATGATGTTGTCAGATACGGCGGAACTTTGTATGTTGCCAACCAAGGACATACTAGTGCTGCAACAGTTGCAGACGGCCTTGAAACTGATCAATCAAAGTGGGATTATCTACACAAAGGAATAGAATATAGATCAAATTGGACTGCTGGTACAAGGTACAGAATTAATGACGTTGTGAAATACGGTGGCGGACTTTGGATTTGTACAACTTACCACACAGCAGGAAGCACAAATTTAGCAGCAGACGAATCTAACTGGGCACAATTTGTTGAATCTCTAGAATTTGAAGATACCTGGAGTGTAGGTAAAGCATATCAGCCAGGAGATTTTGTTACATATGGAGGTTATTCATATATTGCAATTACAAATAACCAAGCAAAGAAACCTAGCGACAATATAGACGATTGGGACTTATATACAACAGGATTTAAATTTATAGGCGACTGGGACGATGATAGTACCAATCGTGAGTATATTGAAGGCGATGTTGTTCGTTTAGGCGGTTATACTTATTTGTGTATTCTAAAACACACAGCTCAAAGACCTGGCGATACAGACAATTATCCAACGTGGACAACTTATTGGGAAAGATTAAACGAAGGCTTTGAATGGAAAGGTACGTGGGCAGACGGTACTTTCTACGACGCGGGCGATTCTGTACAACACGGTGTAAACACTTATGTTTGTGTATATGCACACACTGCTGACGAGACTGTTACACAAAATAGACCAGATCAGGATGTTACGGGTATCAATTGGAATTTGCTGACAGCTGGTGCTGAATCAGGTAACCTTACTACAGAAGGTGACATAGTTTATTATGGCGGCGCAGGACCTGTAAGATTAGGAATAGGACAACCAGGTCAAGTATTAAAAGTAAACGATACTGCAACTGCTCCTGAATGGACTAACTTTGGTGCTATCAACAATGTATTTTATGTAGAAGGCAGCGGCGGCGTAGACGAACCTGCTCCTAGTTACGGAGTTACACTAGACAGACCTTTTAAAACAATTCGTTATGCAACTGAACAAGTACAAGCAGGTGCTCTTAGATACAACGCCAAAAAACTACTAGAGAAAAATAGAGCTTTTATCCAGGAAGAAGTTGTAGAATATATTGATGCAACATATCCTGCACTAGTAGGTGTATACGACAAAGTTAAATGTCGTAGAGACACAGGTCAAGTAGTTGACGCTTTAATATGGGATCTATCACACGGTGGTAACGAGCGTTCGAGAGATGCAGCAGTAGCATATTTTAGCGCAGACGGACAAACTTATCTAGCTGATAATGCTACAGAGACAGCAGACGGTTTAAATTACATTAAAACATTAGCAGATGCAATTTTGTCTGACTTATTAATAGGCACTGACACAGGAACAAAATATGGATCTATTGCGCAAGTACAAGATAGTTCTTTAATTGAAGAAGCAGATGCACAAGCAACTTTAGAAACGCTAGTTAATATTATAACTGATGCTATTACAGCGGGCAATACAGATGCTGTTCCGGCAGAGCGTAAACCACAGAATTCAATTTTTGTAAAAACAGGAGAATTTGAAGAAGTCCTTCCAATAATTGTTCCTGAAAATACAGCAGTAATAGGAGACGAATTACGTTCAACTAGAATTAAACCAGCAGGAGTTTTAGTTGACAGTACAGATACTCCGTATACGCTAGATGCTATTTCAAGGCTGCAATCAATTACAAGCGATGTTGTAACCAATGTTGCAGTAACAGCAAGTGCAGGAAATGCTGAAACACAAGATACAACTCGTCCAGCAGGATCTGCTCAGGCTGGCACAGATGCAGCTGAACTTTGGCAACAAATTTATGATTACATAGATTATAGAGCAAATGGTGTAACAGGCGATTCTACTGTTCCTGCTACAACAGGTTCAAACACTCCTAACACAACAACAGATTACACTTATGCTGTAGAAGTTTTAGAAGCAAACAGAGCCTTTTTAGTTGCAGAAGTAACAGCGTATATTGCAGCAACATATCCTGCATATGTATATAATGTTGCTAAGTGCGAAAGAGACATTCATAGATACATTGATGCTATTAAACACGATTTGATTTATACAGGTAACTATAAATCTTTACTGTATGCACGTTATTATTCAAATGCAGTTGACGGTAGCTTGACTGAAGATATGTTCTATGTGAGAAACGGCACAGGCTTAAGAAACTGTACAGTATTAGGACTTACCGGTACATTAGGCACTATTAACGGTTACGGTACTAAACGTCCTACAGCAGGTGCTTTTGTTAGCCTTGATCCAGGTTGGGGCCCCGCCCACGTTGATGCGTGGATTATAAACAAATCACCTTATGTGCAAAATGTTACAACATTCGGTACAGGGTGCGTTGGATGTAAAATTGACGGTGATTTACACGATGGCGGCAACGATTCTATTGTTGCAAACGACTTTACACAACTTGTAAGCGATGGCATTGGTGTATGGTGTACAAACTTAGGTAGAACAGAACTTGTTTCCGTGTTCTCATACTATGCACACATTGGTTACCTTGCAGAAAACGGCGGCAAGATACGTGCTACAAATGGTAACTCATCCTATGGTGCATTTGGTACTGTTGCTGAAGGTGTAGATGTAACGGAAGTACCAGTTACTGGTACTGTTACAAACAGAAACTTCGATGCAACAATACAAAGAGTATTTACTGATGGTAATGAAATACTAACATTAGAATATTTGAATGCAGGACAAGACTACACAACTGCAACTGACGCAATTATTACTGTAAACAATATAGGTGTAGCAGATAGTAATAGAACAACCGGCACATACACAGTAGCAGGTACTAGTTCAGGTGCAGGAACAGGACAAGAGTTTAGAATTGTTGTTGATGATGTAGGTGGCGCAATAATTCAAATTTTAAAAGGAGGCAGCGGACACGTTGCTACAGATACAATTACGGTCACTGATGCGCAACTAGGCAACGGCGGAGGTGCAGATCTAACATTTGATGTTGCAACTGTCGGAGATGCTACAAGATTTACAGTAACAGGCGAGGGCTTTGGTGCATCAGTTGCAAACGCAAATATATCAAATGGCGGCGTATTTGAAGTTAGACTTACTGATCCCAACGAAGATTTTGGCGGCGCAGATTACATCAGTGCTGAAAATGTTGCTCAGGTTGGTACCAATACACAAATTACTTTATCTAACACTGATTCTAGACTTAGTAGTCAGTATATAGGAATGGTAATTTATTTGACAGCAGGACGCGGTGCAGGACAGTATGGTATAATTGATACATATAATTCTGGTACAAAAGTTGCAACGATTGTAAAAGCAAGCGATGGTACAGCAGGTTGGGATCACTTAACAGGCGCAGCTATTGAAGCAACACTTGACGATAGCACAAACTATAGTATTGAACCATATGTAGATTTTGATGCTCCAGGAAGCGGACTATATGCTGATACTGCTAAAGGAAGAGCTATAGTAGAAGATGGTAAAATTGTAATTATTACAATTTGGGATCCAGGAACAGGTTATGTAACTGCTCCTAATATGACAATTGTAGATCCAAACAATACTGTAGATGTACCTCACGAAGTTAGAATTGCAGATGGCGTACTAAGCCAGCCAACTTGGACAAGTAGAGGTACTGCAATGGCTACTGCAACTGCTGAAGTTGTTGGTGACGGCTTTATGGATAGATATCAACCAGGAAACTTGATAAGAGTAGAAGGTTTAACGGAAGAACCCAAGGCAGGCTCCAATATTACATTTAGTGGCTTGCCTAATCAATACTTTAAATTGGTTACTGTGAGAGATTTAGAAGGCACAGGTCCTTATACAGCACAACTTCAACTATCACCAGATTTGACAGTGACAGAAGCTCCTGAACACGCTGAAGCGATTGAGATGAGAATACGTTATTCTCAAGTACGTTTGACAGGACACGATTTCCTAGATATCGGTACTGGTAACTTTGCTGATACAAACTACCCTAACTCACCAGCGAATTCTCCTGATGCAGAATATGAAGTTGTTGTTGGCGGTGGTGGTAGAGTGTTCTACACATCCACTGACCAAGATGGTAACTTTAGAGTGGGCAGATTGTTTAACGTTGAACAGTCAACTGGTATTGCAACTCTAAATGCAGATGCATTCAATATTTCAGGACTACAAGAACTTACACTAGGACAATTAGAATTAGGCGGCACAGGTGCAACAATTACTGAATTTAGCGTAGATGGTACATTTACTGCTAACAGTGATAACATTGTACCTACACAAAAGGCAATTAAAACATACATCGCTTCACAGATAGGTGGTGGTGCAGGCGAATTGAACGTCAACAGTATTACAGCTGGTAGTGTGTTTATTTCAGGACAAGAAATTACAACTACAACTGGTGTTCAGATAAATATATTACAGAAAGTAAATTATACCGGCGGAATCTCAGGTGATCCTGTTGCGTTGAATTACTTTTTACAACAATAATGGAGACATATAAAAATGGCCACAGGTAGACTAGCAGGTGAAGATATTTCTGCAGCAACTAATACAACTGTCTATACTTGCCCAGCAGAAACATATACTGTGGCGAGTGTTAACATTGTTAACAGGGGTAGCCAGCCTACTACTGTTAATTTAGCAATTGCAGATTTAGCGACACCAACAAACGGCGAGTATATAGAATATCAAACAGAACTATTACCCAAAAACGTACTAGAAAGAACTGGTATAGTGCTTGCTGCAACACAAAAGATTGTCATATATTCCTCTCAAGCTAACGTAAGTTGCGTTGCCTTTGGAATTGAGACATCTGCATAAATACATTAATAAAGGACAAACTGTTATGGGAAGATACATTACAAACACTTTAACATACTCAACTAGTACAGTTTCTACCGGTGTAAGCTATAGCGCAAGTGTTAATGATAGAGTACTTTGTACTGCCGGAGGCATTACTGTTACTCTACCAAATACTACAGCAGATGGCGGAGCACTACAAGACGGAGATACTGTTCAAATTGTTGACGTAGGAGGAAATGCAGGTTCATCAGCAATTACTGTTGGTAGGAACGGAGCAAATATCCAAGGCGCAGCAGATGATTTGAGTATAGACATTAACAACTCAGCACCAATTTTAATTTACACTGGCGCTACATATGGATGGGTAATTTCAGGAACATAAGATGCCAAGTTTACGTACACTACTTTCAGATCAATCACCGCCGTCAATAGGAAATCCTAATAGAGTTTTCTATGTTCACAGATTAAATGATAATGGAGCAAACAGCGGAGGTTGTTGCTGCCTTTGGACAGTGCCTGCAGGCACATCCAGAGTTACATTTGAAATGTGGGGATCAGGCGGTATAGGTCAGGGAGCTAGATGTTGTGAACGTGCTGGCACAATGCCAACAGGCGGTTCATATGCAAAAATTTCTATCGCCACAGCCGAAGGATGTCAATACAGGCTTTGCGCAGGCGGATCAAGTGACTGTAATGGTTGCTGTGGAATCTCACCTAGAGCGCAACCAAGTTATGTTTATGATATACAAACAAGTGGAACAATAGGATGTGCCCTTGGCGGAAACGGCGGCTGCTCTGATATGACAAGAGGCGGATTTTGTTACGGATATATATGCTGCTGGGGATTACTATCAGGAACTGGCTTAGGCGATGTTGTAATGGACGGAACAGGAAACATCAGTTATATAAATTGTTATTGCAGAAGTGACATATCAACCTGGACCTCCGGAGGATTCCAAGCAGATAGACAAACTGCACAATACTGCGCTAAAGAACCATCAGGATCGGGCGTTTACTATATGTGTTCACCTCCTAGTAATCCAGCAGGTGCTGGATCAACAGGTAGAGCCTGTAGTGACGGACGTTGTTACGGACAACACGGTGCTAGTGGAATGATAAAAGTTTCATATACTTAAAGGAAAGAAAAAGATGCCAACACCAATTACAGAAACAACAGTAAACTTTACGTACAATATTGCTGACGAGTTGTATGCATCTACCACAGATGCAGGACTAACAGCATCAGCAACTTATACAGGACCAGACAGAGTTTGGATATTTGTACACGAAGATACTGGAGCATTCAGTCAAATACAACCTGTATTGACTACAATGGAAGATGGTGCAGAAGTACCTGTACCAGTAAACCATAGACGAGTAGAAGTAGTAGCTGCTGACGATCCTGTGATTATGGGAATCATTTGCGAAGATAAAGTTACATACGCAGACGAGTCAGTTACACAAGAAACTTTACCAGACGGTACAGTTATAGAGTTTGAAGCAGTAGCTAGACTGAGTCAAACATATAATAAAGACGAATTAGTACACGACGGCTCAAGCTGGACACTAGGACCAATGAAAGGTGAACCTTTTACTTGGGAAGATGTGCTTAACGGAAGAAACGGTGCATTAGAAGGCAGTGACGGAAAAATATCTCCAGATATGCCAGATGAAATCAAGCAACCGTGGATTGATTATAGACAAAAATTAAGAGATTTACCTGCTACATTCGGTTATGGTACAGCAGATGAAATTGCAGCGTGGAAGGTAGAAATGCCAAGAGAACCAGGGAGCGAATAAATGGCCGGTTTAAGAGATCTACTACAGGTTGGAGAAGGTGGAGCAGGTTCGGTTGCTTTTACTGAATTTCACGTTTTTAACTCAAATAAAACTACACAAAGCAATGGCGGGTTTTGCTGCTTATGGACAGTGCCTGCAGGTGTAAATTGGTTTGCTGTTGAAATGTGGGGCGGCGGTGGCGGCGGCGCAGGAACGTGCTGCTGTAGAGCTGGCTGGCCTGGTGGTTCAGGCTCTTATGCTAGAAAATTTGAAAAAGGTGTATCAGAAGGCGCACAATACACAATATGTGCAGCGGGAACTACAGGATGTTCACAAAGTTACTGTTGCGGTTGTATGGGCAATCCTAGTTTTATGGCAGTTAACGGTGGTTCGGTAATTGCTTGTGCAAGCGGTGGCGGCCAAGGCGGCACACGCTGTTACTTTATGATTGGTTGTAATTGTCAAGGATGCTCAGGATTTGCTTGCGGCAGCTGGACAGGCGGTATGGGACTTTGCGGAATGTCAGGTAGTGCAAAAGGAAATAGCTTTTGTTCACAAAACGCATTCGGATTTATGCCAAGCGCACCATTTACACCAGGAGGTAACAGAGGAACAATGAGCTACTGTCGTCAGGGTTGCGGCACACAACTAGGTGGAGATCCACATTGGCCCGGCGGCGGCGGAGCAAGTGCTGTAAGTCACGATAATACATTATACTGCGGACAATATGGCGCAGGCGGATTGGTAACAATATATTATCCGGTAGCGAGTTAAGGAATACGATATGGCTATAAGTTTAAGAGATTATTTATTTGGATACCAAGCAGGAGAAACCATTGAGCCTAATGAGTTTATGGTTTATAATACAAGCACTCGTAACTGGGAAAATGGTGGTCGTTGTTGTTTATGGACAGTACCAGCAGGTGTAAGCTATGCAGTGTTTGAAATTTGGAGTGGTGGCGGATCCGGGCCTGGTGTTTGTTGTTGTCAACAAGGTGGCGGCTCAGCGTCTGGAGGATATGCTGTAAAAGGCATTAATGTATGCCCTGGAGATAATATACAAATCTGTGCTGCTGGTAGCGGCAAATGTACGGACCCAAGTTCAGAATATGGATGTTGCGGATGTTGTTCACACGTTTGTAACCAAGGTGGTGGCGGTAGCAGCACCTGGCTAGCAAGAGTGTGTGGAGGTCAAGCACAGTTCGGTCCTTACAGAAGGTGTTTTTACTTCCAAAACTGTTACGGATGCTGTTCAATGTGTTGGTGTTGTGGCGGACGTACAAATGGAACATTTGATTTTTGTGCTCCGGGCACACACGGAAGAGCCCATCCTACACAGTATTGCTATGACCAAGCTCACAGCGCAACAGCTACAGCGCCATTTACTGCTGGTGGATTTAGAATAGGGCCAGGCGGATGTAGAAGCTGGCACGCCGGTTGTACCTGTGCGTACGGTAACGCTCCGTTTCCAGGATCAGGTGGAAACTCTGCGCAACAATATGACTCGAAGTGTTGTGGAGGTGAGCCGGGTGGCGGCGGACTAGTATATGTGGTTTATTATTAAATAGGATTTTAATATGGAAAATATTTCAAAAGAATTTACTTATCCGGTTACAGACGATCAGTATTCTCAAACTAACGAACAAAACAATACAGGAACATTGACATACAATGGTCCTGCAAAAAAATATGTAATGGTATACAAAGAAACAAATAAAGTTACTGGGTCTTGCATTACAGAAGAAGTTTGGAATAACGGACAGTTTAATGACGGAACTAGTGATGAGTATGCTGTTGAAGTTGACTGTAACGAAGATACACTACTTTGTGCTATTATTAATGATATGGGCGGAATAGATGTTGAATCAGTAGAAGAAATAGAAGAAATTATTCCAAACAGTCCTTTACCTTATCGTCGTAACAATCCTATGTTACCTGACCACGTATACGAAAAAAATGAAATAACATACAATCCTGGCGCACAAGAATGGATTAAACCATTTGCTTGGAAGGCACCTATAGATACGTGGGACGCATTGTTAGAACGTAGAAATCATTTGTTAGAAATTTCAGATAAAAACACGTCTGAAGATATGCCAGCAGCAGTATATGAAAAACAAGCAAAGTACAAAAGATATCTAAGACAGTTTCCAGAACTATACGGATGTGGATGGACAATTAGTATTGGCAATGGTGGCTCAGGCTACAGTGTAGATGATAGATTGCTTATTAGTGATCCTGTATTCAAAAATGGTACGTCTGCACCAGACATACTTATGACTGTGACAGAAGTAGACGAAAGTGGGACAATTACCGCGATGAAAAAATCAACACCGTCTTATGCTCACACATATCATACAGATGCAGGCACGTACAACAATGTGTTTTATACAACTAGTTCCACAGGAACAGGTGCACAATTGAATATGTCTAAATTAAAGCTTGTTCAACCCTGGAAGATTAATGTACTGAGAAATCCAGCAGAAGGCGCAGGGGAACCTGATTTTAGAAATAACGCTATAGACAATTTAGATATATAATTACTAATTTATACTTAAATAGAAAGGCGCCTTGAGCGCCTTTCACTTTGACTACACCAAATAAAAATCACCTATAAATAAGTGCGTACATTACTTAGATAGGATTTTAAAATATGTCAAGAGATAAAGCCTTTTTTATAAACGGTGGTGCAGGGAGAGTAGTTTGTTCAATACCTGCTTTAGAAAAATTTGCTGAAGAAAACCCAGATAACAATTTTATTATTGTATGCGAGGGCGGCACTGACTTTTATAAAGGACATCCTTTGTTACACGCAAAGGCATATGATGTTTGGCATAAAAATTTGTTTGAAGACAAATTGAAAGATATGGATCTAGTTAGTCCTGAGCCATACCGTGTTTGGGAATACTATAATCAAAAAGCAAGTTTAGCAGAAGCATATGATATTGCTATCAATGATAAAGGTATAAGAGACTTACCTAGACCAAAAATAGTTTTAAGCAAACAAGAAAAAATTGCTGGAGCTCAAGTTATAAAAGACGTTAAAGAAAAAACAAAAAAAGATAAAGTAATTGTATTTCAACCTTTTGGCCGCGGAGTGTTTAACGAAAATGGTATGATCACTGATTTTAGTGGCAGAAGTTTCGAACCAGAAAATGTATTAAGTCTAGTAAAAAAACTTACAAAAGATTTTGCTGTTGTATATATGGGCGAAATTGCATTTGAATTTCAAAAACACGGAATTACAGAACCTATTGCTATACCCCAAGGTATTGGACTAAGAGAATGGAGTGCAATTATTGCTCAAGCAGATCATTTTTTAGGTTGTGATAGTGTAGGTCAGCATATTGCATACTCATTTGAAAAAAATGCTACTGTAATATTAGGAAGTACATTTGAACAAAATGTTTCTTATCCGAATGAGGAAAAATTTAAAATACTAGATATGGGAGAAGGTGTAAGAATATACTCTCCTATAAGAATTACAGTAGATGAATATGTTGATAGACAGAACGAAGGCGTAATGGCAATGAATGAAAAGATAGAAGATGTAATTGTGAAAGAGGTAAAGACTGCTTTAAAATAATGGAAAGACTTTTCACATTTGGCTGTAGTTTTACTAACTATGCCTGGCCTTCTTATGCAGATTTATTTGGATTAGAATTTGATCAATTTGAAAATTGGGGTGTACCCGGTATAGGAAATGTTGCAATATCCAATAGAGTTGCAGAATGTAATTTAAAAAATAATTTTACAAAAGATGATATTGTTGTAGTTCAATGGACTAGCCATTTACGTAATGATTATCATATGTTTAGACAACCCCCAAAAGGCAGAGATACTGAATATAATTGGAAAACGAAAGGCGGCCTATTTTCATATACGAATAAAGATCTTTATGATAAAAAATGGATTGATAATTTTTTTGATGAAAAATCTTATGTAATGTTGACATTGAATGCAATCTATAGTACAATAAAACTATTAGAAACTACAGATTGTAATTGGAAAATGACAACGATAGGGGACTTTGCAAAACTAGGTTCAGACTATAATATTCCCTCCAGTTATGGTGAGGCACAAAATAGTAATATAAATTTATGGCAAGATTTAGATTTTTTACCATACAAAAAAATATTAGACAATAAAAATTGGGTAGACCCAATAGGGTTATATTGTTGGAAAAGTCAAGATCTGTTATATGAATGGAAAGATTTTATAGATCCACATCCGTCACCTGCTCTAGGTATAGATTGGTTATATAATGTATTAAAACCAAGTTTGAATATAGATAATTCTAAATTAACGTTAGAACAAAAAGATTGTGTTAATACGTGCGATGCATTAAAACAAAACATAGACGATTTACAAATGTATGGTGATGTGTTGTATAGAGAATTAAGCAATTTTGATAAAACATATAGAGGTTATTAAATATGGAAAATAGTCCAGTTTGGATAGCAGGCATTGCAAGAGGACATAACGCAGGAGTTTGTCTTCTAAAAGATGGCGAGATAGTTTTTAGTATAGAAGAAGAAAGACTTACAAGAAAAAAGTACGACGGTGGACCTCTAGCATCTATTCTTGCAATTAAAGAGTATACAGATAAAATTGATTATTTGGTTGTTGCACATACTACACCACTTAATGGTGCGGGACAACTTGATTATACCGGTGAAGATATTTACACCGGGCTTGCTAGAAAAATAGGTTTAATCGAAGATTTACCTCATTCGGATGACGGTCACCCGCAAGTGATTGATATGGCAATGTTCCATCATAAGTTACACGCTGGACTTGCTTTTTATAATAGTGGTTTTGAAGAAGCAGTTGCAGTAATTGTTGATGGAGCAGGAACTTTCTTTCCTCTTACAATAGGAGACGAAAGTATGACTGTATATGAAACTGAAAGTATCTACAAATGCACATATCCTGCTAATATCGAAACACTGCACAAAACAATGGGTGCAAGAAATATGTTGGTTAATGTTTATCTTCCGGATTTTAGTGGCGGAGATTGGGAACCAGACGCAAAATTTAATTTGTCCTTATCAGACAAAGCAGGTATTGTAAAAGCATATGAAGCAGTAACAGAATATTGTGGTTGGAGCAGTATTGAAGCAGGTAAAACTATGGGACTATTTCCTTACGGAAAACCTAATGACGAATTTCCTGAAATTATAGAAGATAATGATTGTATAGTTCCTACAACAAATAGAAATTTAATACTACCAAGATATCCTAACGGTGCTGTTGTAAATGCAAATATGTACAAGTACCTACAAAACTATGAAGCAGATGACATAACCACTTTAGATAATAGAAGAGATATGGCGTATGCTGTACAAACAGAATCACAAAAAGCAGTAGCAGATTTAATTAGACACGCTGTTGAACTAAGTGATTGTAAAAAAGTTGTTATAAGTGGCGGCTATGGATTAAATTGTGTAGCAAATTATTATTACCTTAACGAATTAAAAGACGAAGGAATTGAAATTTATGTAGAGCCTGTTTCTAATGATGCAGGCACAGCAATGGGTGCAGCTTTACTTTGGCATCACAATACTACCGGTGATACTACAGTTAAACCACAAGCAGAAACAGTTTACTACGGTCCGGCATACTGCTATACCGATTCTGAAATCGAAAGTGTTGTGAAAAAGTATAATGCCGGTATAGTTGATGCCTCACAAGACGATATAATTAACTTAATGGTTGATAGAAATATCGTTACACTGTTTCAAGGTAAAAGTGAAAATGGTCCAAGAGCTTTAGGTAACAGAAGTATTATGTATGATCCAACAGATCCTAATGGTAAGGATTTTGTAAACGAAGTCAAACGTCGAGAGTACTTTCGTCCGTTTGCAGGATCAATTCTAGAAGAAGATGCACACGAATGGTTTGATCTACGCGGTATGAAGTCGTCGCCTACAATGATGTATGCTGTAAATTGTCAACCCGGTGTTGAAGAAAAAATACCTGCTATTATTCACGTAGACGGAACTTGTCGCATACAAACAGTGAATAAAGAACAGAATGAAAACTATTACAATATAATTAAAGCATTTAAAGAACGCACAGGTTGTCCAATTATTTTCAATACTAGTTTCAATTTAGGCGGCGAACCTTTAGTGGAAACTCTAGATGATGCTGTACGTACTTTAGTTAATAGTAGAATAGAATATCTTTACTTGCCCGAATACGGAAAATTAATAACTGTAAAAAACTGATAAATACTGTGTCAATAGCAAGGTATCATAATGCAAGATCTAAAAAAATTCCTAGCAAAAGGAATGAAAAACACAGTATTATTTAGAAATAACGCAGGATTAAGTCATAAAGGTCCCTGGAAACAAATCTATGGTTCTACACGCATAGATCGATGGCACGTTGGCGATTTTGCAACAGTTGAATATACTATAAGTGTAGACTTTGATAGAGACAACAAAGAAATACTTAAAGCATTAGTTACTGCTAGTATTGATAGAGCAAGTGTTGTAGTATTTGCAAGAAATAATACTCTTAATGACATTGTAGAAGTCGAAGTAACAGTTAATGACAGTTATGTTGATGTAAATCTTACTCCGGTTATAGATACAGAGCTTGGAACAAACTTTACTGGCGCCAAAGCTATATTCACAGGACAATATTTTCACACACTTACTCCTCCTATTGTCTGATAAATAACATATAGGAGAGTAATAATGGCTGTAATTAATTCACCGTTTGAATCAAAATATGGTTTCAAAGGGCCAGGATTCACTGTAGATGAAGAAGGTAATATTATTGCAAATAGTATTATCACAGCAACTACTCCAGGCGACGATGACGATGTAACTATTGTTGATTTCACCGTAACAGTAGATACACAAACTAACTCATTTTCTATAGCAGAAGCTACGGGCACAAATCCTTCTATAAGTGTTGCTAGGCAATCAGTATATACTTTTGCTCTTGATGTTCCTGTACTAAACTTTTTTATAGTTTCGGGAAACCAAATAGATTCTGGTTTATACAACACAGGCATCTCTCACAGTGACGGATCAACAGGATCTGACGCTCAGGGAAAGAACGACGGTACTTTAAGATTTAGTATACCGTTGAATGCTCCAGATACGCTGTATTATACAGATACAAATCGTACTAATTTTGGTGTCATAAATGTTGTTGATCCAATAGGAAGATTTGGAACAATAAGTGTAACTGATGTTTTAAATTCGACCTCTCCTACTACTGGCTCAGTAACGTTAGCTGGCGGATTAGGGATTGAAAAAGATTTATATATCGGCGGATCACTGAATGTAGGCGGCACAGGAATTACAAGTTTAGCATCCTCTAATAACTTAGAGTTAGAGGCAGTAAACGAAATATCTTTGCGAATAGAAGGACAAGAAATATCAAAAATAGGTTCAACCGGCTTGTCAGGAACAATAATTGATAGTACAATAAATAACAGTACAATTGGAGCAATTACACCGGCTGCTGCATCATTTAGCACAGCAAAGGTTACTGCGACACCGACAGCGGACGAAGATATAACAAACAAACAATACACTGATAGTACAGCACTAGCACTATCTATAGCATTTGGATTATAAGTAATGGCGAAGACACAAATAAAAAATTATGTATTCAAACCAGGATTAGGAAGATTAGATAATTTATTTCCTGATGCATACTCACTATTAAGTTCTAACAAAACTTTTATACAAAAAGAAGCAAATGCATTTATTCAAAACAAAGTTAATCAAGGACAAGTTGGTTATGTAGGATATACTTACAATGCAGAAAAATGCGAAAGAGATGTTGGTTATGTAATTGATGCATACTTAGAAGATTTAAGATATGGCGGCAATGAAACTTTAAAAAATACAATCAAATATTATTGGGATCAAGGTGTTGCTCAAATTGATGGCGATAGGACTCCCGAAACAGATGTACACGAATTTATTGGGACTCTAATTACCGATTATATTTTTACAAATACAGTATATACAAAATTAAATACAGAAGTATCACAAACCATAGATACAACCAAAACTGTTCAAGATTTAAGTTATACACCTTTAGGTGCTAACTATAATCCTTCAACAGGATTTATGGAAGTAACAATTGGAAGCCACTCATTAAGTGTTGGCGACGAAATACACATTGCACCTGCTGGAATAACATTTACTTGTGCATTAGACGGTAATGCAACAACTCATCCATATCCTAGAGCATCAGGTGTTCCTAACGACTACGGTAAAGACAAATATTACTATTCTCCAGTTAAGATTACCTCTACAACATCAAATACTATTACAGTAAATGTTGGAGTAAGTTCAGATACAAGCTTGCACACATTTGTAAGTGCTACTGCTGGTGCAATAACAGCAGGTGCTCCGGCTAAAATTAATACACTTGCATTTAATACTGTTGATGTTATAGAAAACGGATTAAGTGCTTTACCTGTATTAGCACCAATTGGATTAGGATATGTAAAGATTCAAGGTCGTTATAATGCAGATGAACTACTTTTAATTACTAACTCTACAAGAAGTGAAGTTATGTATAACTTTACTAATGTACAAACAGGTGCTAAAGTTAGAATTACGGATAATAATTCAGCTGATGATGACTTTCCTTTTTATCTACAAACCACAGATGCAGTTACACTTATTGAATTGAACTATGATACAAGTTCACACAGTGTAGACGACGAAATACAGGTATTTGTTGAAAAAATTGAAAACGGACGAAGTGTTGTTACAACCCGACCTTATGATTTTGGCACTGATGCTATCGAACGTAATAGAATTGCACAACCTCTATCTATGCTTGACGCTGACTTTGAGTACGGCTTACAGCCTACTAAATGGGCAGCAATTGGTACACTAAGAGGTTATCCTTCAGTGTATGAAGTACCAGGAACAGATACTGCTGTTTTAGAAGTTACTACTGATGCATCAGCGGGAACACAAGGTGTAGGTCAATCATTAATAACAGTCAAAACTGTTGCACCGCACGGGTTTATACCAGGTACACCAATTACTATAAAAGCACTTGAAGATAGTGTAAATGGTGCTGCAAGAGCAGAAGGTTCGTTTGTTATTGTTACAGTACCATCCAATAATGAATTTACATATTATGCAAAATCTAAGGTTGGTACAGTTCAAGGTACTATTCTGTCTACTACATATACTCAGCTAAGAGAAGCAGGATTTTATACAGGTGCTGACATAGGTGGCTCATCTTGGACAGTAGCAAGTCAAGGTAGTTCAGGTACAATGACTACAGAACTTGCTGTTTTATCAGGGAGCACAATTATTCCTTATGACGACGATGCACCTGAAATTGGTTCTCCCTTAGAAACAGTGGGCGGACAAATTCCTTTAGGTTCACAGGTTACTGGTATTATTGACCAATCACAAGGCGGCGGAGTATATTTAACACCAACGCTTGTAGGAGATGTACAGGCAGGAAATAATACTGTTACAGTAAGTAATATAGCCGGAGTAGTTGAGAATTTAGCGGTAGACAGAGGTGACGGTTACGCAATTTATGTGGATAGTATATCAAACAACGATATCACATTTAGTGGCAACTTTACTGAACCAGTAATAGGTAACAGAACTACTTATACAGGAGTTACAGGTGTAAATGATACTTCAGACGGTGAGAATGCAAAATTTGATATTAGTTTTGCTGTAGATTCTTCCTTTACATATGTTGTAGATGCTGTAGCTAACGACGGCGGAGAAGGATATAAAGTAGGTGATAGAATTATTATTCCTGGAACTAGTTTAGGCGGTACAAGTCCAGAAAACGATGCTACAATTACTGTAATAGAAGTTTTAGATAGTGCTGACAGTATCGCGCCAACCGGCGTTGAAATAAGCGGAACCCACTTTAACAACGACATATACTTGCCTGCACAATCAGCTACTTTTACAGGCGGCACAGGAACTGATGCTGCATTTGATGTAACGTTTTTAAATAATGTTTTTACAAATGTTACAGTATCATCTGGTCAAGCAGGTACAGGATATGCAGTAGGCGATGTTATTAGGATTGAAGGATTCATATTTTCCGCAACTGCTAATCCATTGCAGTTTTTAAAAATAGGTGTTGATGCAGTTGACCCTAACGGAGCAATTACAAGCGTAAGTTTTGCTGGAACTGCACCTAATGTAGACACGACATATAATGGCGTATCATACAGCACAACAAGTGTTTCGGGTACTAACGCCGATTTTAATGTAAGAGTAAATGGCACAAACTATGAAGTGACATTCAATAACACAGGTGTAAACTATCTTGCTACAGAAAGTTTTACAGTACTAGGTACAGATGTAGGCGGAGCAACGCCGACTAATGATGTAACTATTGTAATTGATAATGTAGGTGCTAATGGAGAAATCACTGCAACAACAGTGAGTGGTGTTACGAGTAATGGTGCAACGTCTCAAGGACAACCGGGAAGTAATGTAACGCCAACCGACGCTGAATTTAATGTAAGTCAGAATGATGCTGTATATGTAGTTGATCTTGTAAACGGAGGCGAAAATTACTATATAGGGCAAGAATTAACTATACCTGGTACATTATTCGGGGCAGAAAGTCCTGCTAATGATGTTACAATTACAGTGACAGGGGTTAATAGCTTACTCGAAGGTGAAATTGTTACTGTATCATCAAGCGGAACAGGCTACGAACCTATTGGTATATACATTGATGTTTTTGGGGCAAATGATCCTAATGTTGGTACTAATGCAGAATTTAGTTTAGTTAGAGATAACGGATTGTATGGAACTATACTTACAACGAACACCGGCCAAGATTACAAAATCGGAGATAGAATTATTATTTCGGGTAATACATTAGGAGGCATATCACCACTAAATGATTTAACTATAAGAGTATCCGGGGTTGACGGTACAGGAGGAGTGACTGGGTTTACTCCTGACTTTATTGAAGCTTCTAGAGGAACAAATTTTGATTTGATTTCTACAGTACAAATGTCAGAAGCGACTACAGCTGATATGCCTAGGCTAACAGATATTGACTTTGGATCATTAGCAACATTAGAAATAGAATTTACTAGTGCTCACGGACTTGTTCCAGGCGGCACCTTTATTGTGTCTGTCGGTTCCGACGACGGCAATAATAATCACGATCTTGCTGCTGGATCATTCTTTGTTACTGATGTGCCAACTGTGAATAGTCTACGATATCAAGCAAGGGCTGAAGGATTTATTGATACAGGCACAAATAATGCCGATCCAATACTTGGAATAGTATATCCGCGCCCTGACAGTTTCTTTATTCACAGACCGTATGATGGCGGTGTACAGTTAGGTACGGGCGGCCCGCAACACGGTGCGCAAGCAATACGTCAAAGTAAAAAGTATATTCGTTACCAGTCAGGTAAAGGTATTATGTATACAACTGGTGCGCTATTTGCTCCAAGTTACGATTTACGCAGTTTAACAGCCGACGGAGTTGAAGTTGGTTCATTAATCACTGTCGTAACAGATGATAATGATCACGGTGTACAATCAGGAGGAATAGTGCGCCTGCTAGGTGTTGAAACACCAGGATACAACAGTGGTCCTGAAACAGCAGTACCGCCAACATTTGACTATGAAGTTGTTGATGTATTAGACGAAAGAACTTTTACAATCAGAGCTCAACGCAGATTAGGTGCAACTGAAGCAGTGCTAGGTTTTGGATCGCAAATGAGTGTTGTTAGCTGGCACGGCGCTACAGTACGCTCTGGTATATTTGATGACCAAAATGGCATTTTCTGGGAATTTGATGGTACACAAATATCTGTTGTACAACGCACAGGTACCAGACAGTTAGCAGGAACAGTGGCAATAGGTGTTGACAGCAATCTAATTACAGGCACAAACACAAGATTTGTAGATCAACTCAAGGCCGGAGATAGAATTATTATTAAAGGTATGACACACGTTGTTACACACGTTAACGATCAAACAGAATGTACAGTTACTCCTGACTTTAGAGGAGTAGTTGATATTACAGGTGCAAAGATTAACTTAGTAGTTGATAAAAAAGTTAAACAGAGCGAGTTTAATTTAGATAGACTAGACGGTACCGGTCCAAGCGGATACGATATTGATATTGCTAAGATGCAGATGATTGGTATTCAGTACAGCTGGTATGGTGCCGGTTTCATTGACTTTATGCTACGTGGTTCAGATGGTAACTTTGTATTCTGTCATAGAATGCGTAACTCAAACGTAAACACAGAAGCATTTATGCGTTCAGGTAACTTGCCTGTACGATATGAGGTTACCAATGAAGGGCCTTCAGGCAAACTTGCTGCTGCTTTGAATGACACTGATACAGTAATGACATTAGAAGATACAAGCTTTTTCCCCGAATATGGAACAGTCTATATAGATAATGAGATTATTGACTTTACTGGAAAAAATGACACACTTAACCAATTAACAGGATTAATTAGAGGTGCAACATTTGAAAACTTTCAGGCTGGCGCAAATAGACAATACACAGCAGGACTTGCTGCAAATCACGATGCAAGAACTGGTGTTGTATTAATATCACAAACTATTACTCCACTTATATCACACTGGGGTTCTGCGTTCTTAACAGATGGTGGTTTTGATGAAGACCGCGGTTACATTTTCTCTTATACAGAAACAGCGTTAGAAATGTCAACATCAAAACAAACAGCATTTTTAATTAGATTGTCACCGAGTGTTTCAAACGCACTTGTTGGAGATTTAGGAGAACGAGAACTTTTAAATCGTGCGCAGTTATTGTTGCAAGAACTAGAAGTTACGTCAGAAGGACAATCGAGCGGAACACCTATTGAAGGTGGTATTGTTGTTGAAGGGGTACTTAATCCTAAAAACTATCCTACAAACCCTGCGGATATCTTGTGGCAGACATTGAGTACAGAAGCACAAGGTGGTCAACCAAGTTTTGCACAGATTGCTGCAGGTGCGTCTGTTAATTGGTCAACGGGTGCTTCAGCTGTAGTAACAACAGTCACGGCTCAAAGTGCAATTACAACTGGGATACTAGCTAGCCAGACCAATACCGACGATAATTTTAGACTTCAAGGCGCTAGTTATTCTACTAATGGTCCTATACTAATAGGATCTGTTACAGGTGGTACAAACGGTGACGGAGGAACTATTCCTGCTGCAACTGTAGAAAGAGTCCGACAAAGAAATAACGGAAATTGGGAAATTGATACTAATAATGATGTGAACTATTTCTACTCCGGAGACACAGTTACTTTCACATTTGGAGGTAATTTAACTAACAGAAACTTTGCTTATATAACTAAAGCAAGTTTTGATGCCTCTGGAGCAACACAAGGTACATCAGTGACAGGTGGATCTGTTACTTTCCCTGCAAACACCTTTATATCTAATATATCATTGTTGAACCACGGCGGCACAGAATTTTATCGAATTACATTTAATAACTCTTTCACAGGAACATTAAATGCAGGTAGCGGCACAATCCAGTTTACACAGTTAGAACCTCCTTATGCACAGCCAGGAGAAACAATTTTCTCTTTCATTGCACAGCCAGGCGAACGTGCAACTGTTGATTTTAGTGAACTTAAAGAACTAACAAATACTCCACTAGGTGGTAGAGGTACTTATCCTAACGGTCCTGACGTACTAGCTCTAAACGTCTATAAAGTTAGTGGTGCAGATACAACTGGTAACTTAATTCTTAAATGGGGCGAAGCTCAGGCTTAAACAGTTTCTAAATAATCAACAAAGGCAGCTAAATTATCAAATACTCTGGTTGCCTTTTTTATCTTTTGATATGTAAATCTTTTGTTGATTAGTTCTTCAGTTTCTTTTCCGTGACCTGTTCTAACTAGTATAGGTCTTGCACCTATTTTCATAGCAGCTTTAAGATCTCTAATCCTATCTCCTACATAAAACCCTTTAGAAAATTTAACGTGCGGCACTTCTTTTTCGCACCGCCTAAACATTCCTATGTTAGGCTTAGCATACATATCTGTTTTGTGGCTGCTTTCACTGTAATACAATCCGTCTATGCTATGACAACCGGCTTTGCCTAATTCTTCAAACATATGATTGTGTAGAGTATCTACATCCTGTTGTGTATACAATCCTTTTGCTATGCCGCCCTGATTTGTAATAATTGCTATTTTATGTCCTAGTTTACGTAATTTTACTATAGCTTCTAAGCTTCCTTCTTCGAACTGCCAATCTTCTACTTTATAGACATAGTCTCCTATATCAACATTAATTACACCGTCTCTATCTAAACCAACTACACACTTAGGTGCAATATATCCTGGTTGTTGTGATTCGTCTCCCCAATAAATATCAACCATTAGTATCTTCTTTTTCTAGAGCTTCTTGTGCTCTTTGACTATCACCAGGTGCAACTCTATAGTTGTCTTCTACACTATCGGCTGTACTTACTTCAGTAATACTGCTACCGTCAACAAGTGCAATTAATTGATGCGGTTGTAGTGGTGGATTGTGCCAGGTATCTCCTTCAGCTAAATCTTTTTCGTGAAGTCTTGCATTAGTAGTATCAATCCATCGAACTTTAAATTTGCCAGAATTAACAAACCAACTTTCGTCTTTTTCTCTATGAAAATGCATACTAAACATATTACCTGCTCTTTCAAAAACCATAATTTTGCCACAGTATTTGTCGTTAGTAGCCCAAATTAATTCGTAACCCCAACCCTTTTTTACAAATCCTTCAAGTCGCTGCATTTATGTAATCCTCTATGTTTGTCCATTCCATATCTATAGTATTGTTTAGCTTTGTTAAATCTGCACAAGTAAATTCTTGGTATTGACCTTTTAAATTTTCCGGCATTTCGATATAATTAATTTTTGCTCCGTATTTTTTTGAAATACAATTTGCAACAGTATCAAAACTTACTGCACGACCTGTGCCTACATTCCAAATACCAGACTCATTGATACTAAACATTTTTTCGTGTACACGACAAACATCTTCAACACAGACAAAATCTCTTAAATAGTTTTCTGAACCTTTAAACAATTCAATATAACCTTTTTCTTTTGCTTGTTTTGTAAACTTAGTAAACGGACTTGCCATATTTCCTTTTTGTTCTTCATTGAATTGCCCATAAACATTAAAATATCTAAAGCCTTGTATTGTAATATCAAATTCATCTTTGTATTGATTTACAAATCTATCAAACAGATACTTGCTCCAAGCATATGGCGATTTAGGTAGTAACGGACCGTCTTCCTTAAAATGTGTAGGACGCCAATCTCCATAAACACTTGCGCTAGATGCATATTGTAAATTTACACCAAAATGACCACAGGCTTGTACAAGTCTAGTGCTCATTTCTAAATTTTGTTCTAATATAAGCTCAACATCTGTTTCTGTTGTAGAACTATTTGCACCTAAGTGTATTACCCAGTCATAGCCTTGTGGATCCGGAATAGCATTAGGTACATAATCCCATCCTTCTACTTCGTGTCCTTGTGCGTGTAAATATTGTGCAACGTTTGCACCTATAAACCCTTTATCTCCTGTTACTAATATTTTCATAGTGCTGCCTCTATTATGCTAGTTGTAGAATAACCATCAACAGTTGAAACTATGTGTACATCTGCTAAATCATTACCTACAACTTCTTCTATTTTATAATCACCGCCCTTTACGATTAGATGCGGTTTTATTTGTTTAATTAATTCATATGGAGTATCATCGTCAAATACAACAACTTCATCTACCCACGGTAACATTTCTAATTGTGCTATGCGTTTAGTCACATTATTAATGGGTCTAGTCTCGCCCTTTAGTCGTTTTACACTAGCATCTGAATTAATGCCTACAATTAGACGATTTCCTAAATTACGTGCTTCGTTTAGTAATTCAAAATGTCCTTTGTGGAGTATATCAAATACACCATTTGTGAAAATTATACGTTCTTCCAAATCATTTTGTTTTAGAATATATGTACCACTATGTTTCACACTTTCTGTAGATCCTTTAACAGCAAGTTCTAAACAAGTTCTATGATTATACCCTCTGGTTAACGCATAAACAAATGCTGCTAGGAAACAATCCCCTGCACCTGTGACATCACTTACTTCTACGGGGTCTACCGGTATAGTATAATATTCTTTGTCAATTTCTGCTATTACAGGATTTGATGCATTTGTTGTTATAATATTACCAAGCCACTTTGTAAAGCCTAACCTTTCAAATTCAGAACTATTAGGTTTTACCAACCAAGCACCTTCATAATGAGTCGCGTGTGTTTTTGGATCTACAATTATCTTACAACCAAATTTATTAATGTGTTCAATAATACGTTTAGATTCGTCTAACACTCCCTTGTCATAATCACTTAATATTACATAATCATACCATTGAAAATCCTTATTAAGAATATCGTTTAGTATTTCAGCACCATTTACATCATAATCGTTATCTATACGTGTAACATAATGTCCATCACACATTACACGAGTCTTAACACTTTTAGGCTGATCATAATCGTAAAGTGTAACATCAACACCTAGACTTTCTAAATTTTTATAAACTAATCCTGCGCCACCTATAGTTTCTACAATATGTTCTTGTGTAACCACAGGAACAGGAGCCTCCGGACTCAAACGTGTGCTGCTTCCGTAGATATATTTGTCAATGATTATATCGCCAATAACTAGGACTTTCATACTTTATTATACTTTATTTTTTGTTATGTGTCAAGTAAATTAATAGTTTGGAATACTGTGTCTAATTTACGTAGATTGACTTTACTTTGAAGAGTATTACGTAGACCGTGATGTAAAGGCTTAGGCCATTTTGTAAAACTGCACCAGGCGTAACCGTTGTGTTCATTATTAAGTTGGGGGATAAATTCTTCCTTTATTACACACAAATAAGTGTGAAAGTAAAATTTATTATCAGATGAAATAAAACTTTCTAACGGTAATGTCTTCTTTATATCGGGCAAAAATCCAATTTCTTCTTCTATTTCTCTTTTCAAGCCTTCGAACGGAGTTTCAGACAGTTCGTTTTGTCCACCAACTAGCCCCCACATATTACTACGCTTGCCGTTTGCTCTATGTAAGAATAAAAATCTATTGGTTTTTAATGTATAAAAAAGTGCGCCGCTGCAAATTATATGGTCAGTCATATAATTAATTATCCTGCAAGCTCAATCCTCCAGGATCCAACTGGATAATCACCGTCTATAGATTTAAACCATTCTCCGTTTTTGAATCTATATTGTACACTTGTATTCAAATTTGTTGTGTAAGTAATTGCTGTAGTTTCACTTGCATCAAATACAATGTTCCATTTAGAACCGTCCCATTCTATAATATCGTTAGCCTTAGCAACCAGTCCTGTGCCATCTGTATTTTGCCAGGCTGCAGGAACGTTTACTGCATTAGGATCTCCCAAGTCTTCAAGTAATAATAGCCTTAAGCCTGTAACTTTGATAGCACTCGGATTAAAACTCACAGGATTTATGATATAATCTATACTTGTTCTACCTTGTATGATTGTGTCACTAGGAAAACTGTCAGTGTCCCAGTTAATTAATATTTTACCCTCATCAAATGGACTAAGGGTAAAAGTGCCTGTAACAGTTGCATCACTATCAAGATTAGTTAGATATATTCTACTTATATCTGCTGCATAAGTGCCTGGCAATGCTTCAAATACTTCGCGCCATCCTCTGTTACCTACTATGCCATTTGAATAAAGCTGGGCAGTGTCTGTATCTAAATAAACGCCGTACTTGTTGTAATTTACATTTGCTGTGTTTTGTGCAAGGTCAGTTTCTGATTTGCTTCCAAATTCGTTTGTTGTAATACCAGAATTTGCAAAATCGTCGTATTGATTTAATTCAGGCACAGTAATGCCGTCTTCTATTGTTCCTCTTTCTTCATCAAACATACTAGTTATAATGTTAGTAATAACACCCATTTTGCGAACTTTGGTAGGAGGACTAATGTAAATTGGCACACTAAAAGTAAGTGTAGCAATATCTATTTCCGAATCAACACCTACAGGAACACTGCGATTAGACCATTGTACATTTTCAAGATTTACAACAGTAATACTTGTCCAGTCTATGAAGTTATCTGTAGTTTGCATTTCTAAACTAGGATTAAAAAGTACGAGTATTTGTTCTAATATTTGTAATTTTTGATCTGTATTAGTTGTCCATATATCTGCATTAACACGCATCATATAAGGTGTTGGTATTAGCCTTTCGACTGTATAGTTTTTACCTTGATAATTTAGATATTCTTCGTTTGTTTCGTCGTATGCTCGTTCTCTAATATTTGTCTTACGTGTATATGTTGCATCCGTAAGCCTGTCTTTATCTAATTCTAAGCCTGTTAGATACACAGCGATACGAGGTGCACTAGGCAATTTATTTTCAGAATTTTCTCGAATTATATTTGCAACTTGTCTTGTTAGATCTCCATACGTAACGGGCACTTCTTTGGTTCTTCCATCGCCTTCTTTGATAGGAAAATTACTAAGTATGCGCATCATTTGTGTAAGATATCTTCTTACTTGTCCGTCATAAAAGTGTTGCATCAGTTATCCGCCGTTGGTTTCTTTGGCCTAAGTGCTTTAGACAAACTTTGTCTTTCTTCAACTTCTTCACCGCTTATTGTGTTGACATTTGTGTTATTAATAAATGTTGTTTTATAAGTTTGTCTTTCTAGTGTATTGCTTAGTGTCATTCTTATATCGTCTGTTACTTTCACCCACCTTGACCCATCATATCTAAACATTCTATTTGGTAAAAAGTCTGTACGTAAAAAGTAATCTCCTTCATTGTTGTCCCTTGGGAATTGTATACCAAATCCAAATGGTGCACCGTTTGGAGCAACATCGCCTGTACCTACTAGGTATCCTGAATAACCTTCACGTTCTGGTCTATTAGTTACTTCGTCAGCACTTACTGTAAACCCGCTTGCATCTAATTCTTCTGAATCGGCTGTTCTAAGGTCAATACTTCCATCATCATTTGTTGCTACTGTATAGTAATGATTTATATCATATCCACTCTTGGGCGCATCTGCTTCTGCCTGTGCTACTACAGCATTATTAATTTGCATTTCTTTTTCATATGAAGAAAGAATGTCACGTAGTGTATTATCTGAACCTTCTTCTGCAGGTAAATCTAAAATTTCCTTGAATTCTGTACTATCTACGATTTGTTTTAACTTTAGTCTGTATAAATGCGGATACCAAGTTTGGCTGAATCCTTCAGCTGCTCTATTAACATCTTCAACTACATAAAATCTTTTCAATGCAATAGTATAATCATTAAGTGCATATTCGTCTTTGAGATGCGGAAGTTCAACTACATCACCAGGCATAATTTTTCTACCAAGTGTTTTTACTGAACTGTTTATATGAATTGTCATAAACAGTGTATCATTACTTAGAAATAATCCAAACTGTGAAAGATCGAAGTCAATGTCTTGAACATTGTATATGCCTCTCATAGAGTAAACATCAGGATCATATTTCCTGTCCCTGTTTTCTAAGAAAAGTAAATCTTGAATATTTGTTTCTTTTACAGCATCATATTGTGGCTGATCAGCAGTAGCTTCGCCGTCTGCTGGGTTAGCAGGACCTAAATATTTGTGTATATTAATGTCTGTGCCGCCAACAGTAAACATTTCATAGACTTGCTTGTCTATAAAATGATAATCATTGCCGCGTTCTGGTTTATATAATGATAGTCTTGGCATATACATATTTATCGATAACATAAATACTATACGGAGAACTTCTATGGCAAATTTAGCAACACAAAAACAAGAAGTATATGATTATGTTAATACCTTCCTAGGCGGAGGGATGATTGATGTTGAATTAGATCCTATACATTATGAAACTGCACTTACAAAAGCATTGACAAAATTTAGACAGCGTTCAGACAATTCAGTTGAAGAATCATATATGTTTTTAACTACAGTTATTGATCAAAATGATTATGTTTTGCCGAATGAAGTAATTGAAGTACGCAAACTATTTCGTAGAAGTATAGGTTCTAGAACAGGCGGAGGCGATGGCGGTAGTTTGTTTGAACCATTTAACTTGGCATATACAAATACTTATTTGTTGTCTAGCTCTAAAATGGGCGGACTTGCTACATATGACCTGTTTTCTCAGCACCAAGAGCTAGTAGGTAGAATGTTTGGTTCGTTTATTGAATTTAAATGGAACAATACTAGTAAAAAACTAACTTTGTTACAACGCCCCAGAGCAGAAGAAGAACTGTTACTTTATTGCTATAACTATCGTCCTGACAGCGAACTATTAAGTGATTACCTAGCTGTTCAATGGATCAAAGATTACACACTAGCAAGTTGTAAATATATGCTAGGCGAAGCACGTTCAAAGTTTGCTACTATTGCAGGGCCACAAGGCGGTTCAACACTTAATGGTGATGCCCTAAAAGCAGAAGCACAAGCAGAATTAGAAAAATTAGAGTCTGATGTATCTCTTGCTGTGCCCGGCGGGACAGGTTACGGTTTCTTAATTGGTTGACAAAGTTACTATTTTACGTTATACTTAATTTTATTAAGTAGAGGTATAGAATGAAATTGCTAGTAATTGGGCACGGCCGCCACGGCAAAGATACCGTTTGTGAAATATTACAACAAAATTATAATCTAAGTTTTGAATCCAGTAGTCGATTCTGCTCAAAACTTTTTATCTATGATATGTTAAAGGACAAGTATGGTTATACTAATGAAGAAGAGTGCTATGCTGACAGGCATAATCACAGAGCAGAATGGTATGATGCTATCTGTGATTTTAATAAAGGCGACGGAGCTCGTCTAGGTCGAGAAATATTTAAAGAACACGACATTTATTGCGGACTGAGAAATAAGCGTGAATTCTTTGCAATGAAAAATACAAATGTATTTGATTATTGTATTTGGGTAGATAGAAGTGATCATTTGCCTCCAGAACCTAAAGATAGTATGAGTTTAGAACAATGGATGTCTGATTTTACAATTGATAATAATGGCACAATAAACGAACTTATGTTTAATACATACCAACTGATTGAAAATCTAAAAGTCGGGCGTAAGGTCTCCCTGCTTCCAACGTGAACCTTCTTTTTGCATTACCCTTTGACAATTAGCACATATTGTTTTTAAATTATTAGGACGGCAATTATTTAAATCTCCGTCTATATGATATACATTAAACTGTTCTTGGTGTTTACTTGTGTGTCCGCATTTTTCACAAGTATCTTTTTTTTCATAACCTCGTTGCTGCCATTTTGGTATGCCGTGACCTATTCCCTTACGTAAGCAAGTTTCGCAAAGACTGCGATAATATGTTTTATTATCTTTTTTGTAATTTATTGCAGCAGGACGTTGTCCGCATTTGCATAATGGCCTCATATTGTATTTACCTCACCTTTTCGGTCCCTTTTTTTGGTGCAATTACCTGGTGAAATGTTTGCAAATTACTAAATACAACATATAGAACAATATCATTTTGATAGGAGAAAAGAAAATGGCATTAGTATCACCAGGCGTAGAAGTCAATGTAATTGACGAATCATTCTACACTCCGGCCGCAGCTGGTACGGTACCTATGATTTTTGTTGCAACTGCTACGAATAAAACTTCAAGCAGTGGCGCAGGAATTGCAGCAGGTACAACCAAAGCAAACGCTGGTAAACCATATTTAATCACCAGCCAAAGAGAGCTTGGTGAAACATTTGGAGATCCGTTATTTTACTCAGATGCAAACGGCAATATGATTCACGGAGGTGAATTAAATGAGTACGGACTACAAGCAGCTTATTCAGTTTTGGGCGTATCTAATAGAGCATACGTTGTAAGAGCTGATTTAGACTTAGCAAAACTAACAGCAAAATCAGATGCACCTGGCGGCGAGCCAGCAAATGGTGCAGCTTGGATAGACACTCAAACAACTAGCTTTGGTATCTTAGAATGGAACGGTGCACCTGTTACTTCAACAGGCGGACAGTCATTTTCTGTAGTACCAAGAACAGTTTTAGTTGAATCATCTGATATTGATTCAAATACATCAGCACCAAAAACATCAATTGGTCAAATAGGCGATTATGCTATAGACGGTACAATTGATGCAGGTGACGTTGCTACTGAATTTAGAGTGTTTTATAAAACACCAGGAAGAACTGCAAATGCAGGATCTGCAGGTGACTGGGTAAGAGTAGGATCTACACAATGGTCAGCAAGTTGGCCAGTTGTAAGAGGTACAAAAACTCCAGTTTCAATTGCACTCAGCGATACTATTATAATTAATGGTTTAGAAGTAACTGCAACTGGTACAACAATTACACAGCTTGCTACAGACATTAATGCAAGAGGAATCGCAGGTGTAACAGCAGCAGCAGTTGATAGCGCATTAGAAATATATTCTACCGGAGTAGATGTTGTAATCGAAACAGGTGACGGAGCACTAGTTGGTGATGAAAACACTGCTTCAGAAGATGGCGGCGCACTAGGTATTATTACAGGTACATATGCTGCACCTAAAATTACAATTGCTCCTCATACAAGTGTTCCTGCTTACAAAGATGGCGGAACAGCTGAAGCACCTACAGGTTCATTGTGGATTAAAACTACACAACCAAACGGCGGTGCAGATTTCAGTGTTAAAAAGTATAACAGTGATACACAATTATGGGCAAGCGTTGATGCTCCGATGTATGCATCACCAGAAGCAGCACTGTTTGGTTTAGATAAAGCCGGCGGTGGGTCAAATCTACTAGCTGGAGATTTGTATGTAAATGCAAATATTAATGAAACTAATCCTATAGTAGTAGATTTCCAAGTAAATGAAAGAGTAGCAAACGGCGCAACAGTTGTTACAGGTGACAAAATCACAACTAATCTAACAGCAGGTACTTACTCATTTACTTTAGAAGAAACCACAGCAGGAAGTCTAACAAGATCATCTAAAACAATAACACTTATTACACTAGGTGCAAGTACAGATGCAGATAAACTAGCAGCAGCAATTAATGCAGCAGGATTTACTAACATTGTCGCTTTGGTTGACGCTTCAAACAAAGTAAGCATCCAACATAAATTAGGTGGCGATATTAGAGCAGCTGATACAGACGGATTGCTAGGTCTAGCAGGATTTGTTGCAACAGGCAACAATAAAAAAGCAAATGTTTACACTGCTCCTACAGGCGATTCAGCAAATGATTTAGTATTTTCAAACTGGAAGCCGCTAGAAGCAACAGCAAGCGACGATGCGCCTGCAAGCCTAACAGCAGATGGCGAACTATGGTATAGCTCTGTAGTTGACGAAGTTGATATGCTAGTACACGACGGCAGCGGCGGCTGGAGAGGATACCTTAATGTGTATCCAGACACAAATGCTACTGGTCCAATTGTAAGTGCTACTGCGCCTACTACCCAAACAGACGATGTGAGCTCGCTTGTTGAAGGCGATCTTTGGATAAGCACAGCAGATATTGAAGAATACGGCAATGTATACCGTTGGAATGCGACTTTACTACAATGGGTTCTAATTGATAAAACTGATCAAACAACAGAAAATGGAATACTATTTTCAGATGCACGTTGGTCAGATGCAGGTTCTAACTCAGCAGCAGCTGATATTGATGAACTACTAGTCAGTGATTACTTAGATCCAGATGCTCCAGATCCAGCACTTTACCCAGAAGGTATGCTGCTATGGAACACACGTAGAAGCGGATTCAATGTAAAGCGTTTTGAGCGTAATTACATTGATACAAGTGCAGACAATGGAAGATTCCAGGTTGTTGGAAATAGTGGTGACCTTGAAGATCAGTCTATGGAAGCATACTACCCACACAGATGGGTAACTGATTCCGGAAACAATGATGACGGTTCAGGCACATTTGGACGTTTTGCACAACGTAAGTCAGTTGTTCAAGGCCTACAGGCAACAGTCAATAGCAACCAAGAAATACGTGACGAAGAATCACGTCAGTTTAACTTAATTGCTACACCTGGTTATCCAGAACTAATAGGTGAAATGATCACTCTAAACTACGATCGCAGATTAACAGCGTTTGTTGTAGGTGATACACCAGCAAGATTGACGCCTGATGCTACATCACTAAACGAATGGGCAACTAACGTTAACCTAGCAGTTGAAGATAACGATGATGGTGCAGTAAGCCGTGATGAATATATGGCAATGTATTATCCTTGGGGCTTTACAAGTGATAATGCAGGTAACAATGTTGTTGTTCCTCCAAGCCATATGGCACTAAGAACAATCATACTAAATGACCAAGTTGCGTTCCCCTGGTTTGCTCCAGCAGGTACAAGACGTGGCGGTGTTACAAACGCTACAAGCTCAGGCTACATTAACAGCGAAGGTGAATTTGTAAGTGTTGCATTAAACACTGGACAACGTGATACACTATACAGCAACAATATAAACCCAATTACGTTTATAAGTGGTGCTGGTTTAGTTGTGTTTGGTCAGAAAACTCGTGCAAGAAATGCAAGTGCGCTAGATCGTGTAAACGTAGCACGTTTGATTGTTTACTTACGTGGACAACTAGAGCTACTAGCAAGACCTTACTTGTTTGAACCAAACGATAAGATCACACGTGATCAAGTTAAAGCAGCAGCTGATGCTCTGTTACTAGAACTTGTAGGTTTAAGAGCACTATATGACTTCTTAGTAGTTTGTGATGAATCAAACAATACGCCAGCAAGAATTGATAGAAATGAGCTTTGGTTAGACATAGCTATTGAACCAGTTAAGGCTATTGAATTTATTTACATTCCATTAAGAATTAAAAACACAGGTGAAATAGCGGCACTAGGATAATATACGCATATAATGAGTAGGGGATTGCCCCTACTCAAATGTGTATAAATACTATGTATAGGAGATAAAGAATGCCAATCACAACTTTAACAAATATTTCGATACCAACAGAAGGCGCAGGTTCTAATAGTTCACTACTAATGCCTAAGCTACAATATCGTTTCCGTGTTTTCCTTGATAATTTTGGAACAACCGGCGGCGCTGATGGTACTAGAGAAATTTCAAGACAAGTAGTTGACGTAACTCGTCCAAACTTAACATTTGATCAAATTACAATTGATGCTTACAATTCAAGAACATATCTTGCCGGTAAGCACACTTGGGATCCTGTAACACTTACAATGCGCGAAGATGCCAACAACAATGTACAAAAAATTGTTGGTCAGCAGCTTCAGAGACAGTTTGATTTCTTTGAACAGTCAAGTGCAGTAAGTTCAGGTACATACAAATTCCAAACAAGAATAGAAATACTAGACGGCGGTAATGGTGCAACTGGTGCAAATGTTATTGACAGATTCCATCTTGTAGGTTGCTACATTGAATCTGCAAACTATAACACACTAGCATATGCAACTAACGATCCAGTTACTACTACATTAAGTATTCGTTATGACAATGCTATCCAGTTCGGCGCAGATGAAGACTTTAATGGCATCGGCGAGCCTACAGCTAGAATTTTAGCTGGCGGCACTGGTGGTACAACAGTTACTGGCTAATACATACTATAGATTGGCGTTTAATAAGGCGGGGATTGTTTATTCAGTCCTCGCTTTTTTTATATACGCACATATTTTCATAGGATAAATATTAGTATGAGTACAATAGATCCATATCTAATAAATGTAAACCTTGATGTGCATTTACGTGATGCAAGACACGCTCACCAATTGTTTACAGAATACGGCCACGCTTTTGCTCCTAAACAAAAGTTTCTTTATCACGTGGTTTTTCAACCTAGCAGTGCTTTGTTTGATTTTACACAATTCAATACTATGAAGTTTATAAAGGAGATCGGAGTACTTGCAAAACAAGTAGACCTTCCTAGCTTTAGAGCAAGCATAGAAAATAAACAACAATATAATAGAAAAAAGAATGTACAAACTAGGATAGATTATCAAGATGTAAGAATTACTTTACACGATGATAATTTAGGCGCCACACGAGCAATGTTAGAAGAATACTACAAATGGTATTTTGTAGACGGGAGCCAAAATATAAATGCAGGCGGCGCATTTAATCCAAGAGACAAGTATGCAGAAAAGGTTCCTTCATATGGTTTGAACGTAAAAAAATCCGATCCGTCAAAAGAAATTCCATTTTTTGATTTTATAAAGATATATCAACTTAGTAGACAAGAATGGTTTAGTTATACTCTAGTTAATCCGTTATTGTCTGCTTGGCAACACGGTGATTTAGAGTATGGAGACGGATCTGGAGTAGTAGAGAATACTATGACAGTTGCATATGAATCGGTTCTTTACGACAAAGGGAGAATAGGCGATAGTGGTGAACCTACACACTTTACTTCAGACGAAACACGTTATGATAATGTACCTAGCCCTATAGGATATAGAGATGAAAGTATATTTGAAAGATATAATTTATCTCCTAACCTTTTGAATACAAATACTAATACACCTTACGGTTTGATAGCTAGAGCAGCTAATACTGCATCAACAATACCACAAAGTAATATAAATGAAGCGCCACAAACAGGTGTACTAGAGCAAATAATTGTACCACTACAATCTCAAACGGTAGATACCAGCCAATTAAGCACAGGATCAACTGTAATCAATACACAGTCGGTAATAGAAAATTTGACTACAGATCCAGTAGCAAGATCAGGCTTTGTAGCACAGGCAATCAACACAGGGGCTGTGCCAGGAATTGATATTATCCAATATTCAAATTTGTCTACATCTGGTCAACAAGATATTACTGATGGTTTAATTAATCGTATACCAAATGATGTTAAATTAGCAAACTTTGCAAAAAATGCAGTGAACGCAACAAAAGGATTTAATGTATAATGGCAGATTCAAATAGTTTCTCAGATAATCCAAAAAAGGTTACACAAGAATTAACAAAAAAGTTTTTTGATAATTACTACAATAGAGAAATAAATTACAATGCATCAGAAGTTGACGCCGTAATTGGTTATTTTCTCAAGCGAGGATTCGATAAAATTGCTGCTGTAAATACAGCTAGTGTTCTTTTACAGCAAGCAGATATTGACCAAATAACTGTTTTTAAATTAATAGACACATTAAAGGGAGTTAATGACGTTCAACTTAGCAATATTGTTGCACAAATACTCAACATCAACCGCAGTAAGGTAAGCACACTAGGTTATAGAGTTCCTGAAAAAACACAGTTATTTGAACAACGTCAAATTATTGTATAATGGCACATTTTGCACAAGGTAAATTCAATCTCAAAAACCCTGAAAAATATGTAGGAAATAAAACGCCAACATATAGGTCAGGTTGGGAATTTACTTTTATGAAATTTTGTGATGAACATCCTAATGTATCACAATGGGCTAGTGAAGCAGTTCGTATTCCTTATAGAAATCCTTTGAGTGGCAAACACACGATATATGTTCCTGACTTTTTTATTGTTTATGCAGACAAAGGCGGCAAAAAACGTGTAGAATTAATTGAAGTAAAGCCTAGCAATCAAGCACTAAAGGAAAAGCTAGGTCGTTCAAGAGCTAATCAAGCACATTATGTCGTCAATCAAGCAAAATGGGAAGCTGCTAGAGCCTGGTGCAAACAAAAAGGTATATATTTTCGTATAGTGACCGAACAAGACATATTCCATAATGGTAAAAGACGATAAATAATACTAGCATATAATGGAAGCTACAATGACAAAAAAGTTAGAAGATTTATTAAACTTGCCCGATTCTAAAGAAATAATAGAACAAGCAGAAGCTCAAGAAGCAGAGCAAACAAAACACGAAATAGAAAGAGAAGAAACTTTTCGTGAAATAGCCGAGTTTGATAAAATAACAGCAGCGTTACCACAAGTCAAAGGCCTAGGCGAAATGGCTGACAAAGAACTTAACGAAGTTGCTGATAAAGCAATGAGTGCATACGAAGATCTAATGGACTTAGGTATGAATGTTGAAAGTCGTTACAGCGGCAGAGTATTTGAAGTTGCAGGCGGAATGTTAAAAACATCACTAGACGCCAAAGTTGCAAAACTAGATAAAAAACTTAAGATGGTTGAATTACAACTTAAAAAAGAAAAGCAGGACAAAGATGGTAATGCAGTCGCTGGCGATATTGTAAATGGCGAAGGTTACGTTGTAACAGATAGAAACAGTCTTTTAGAAAAATTAAAAGGTTTAGATAAAGGAAAATAATGTTTATATACGGATCCTTTGCTATGAAGCACTGGTTTCCAGATTATTTTCGGGAACCAGTTGATATTGATATTGTTGTGTATGATAATAATTTATACAATAAAAATATTATAAACAAAATAAACAAAAATAATTTGATTGAAGAAATAGTATGGGAAGAAGAAGCGCATTTTTATAAAGCGTTTGAAGATGACATACAGGATTATATATTATCACCAGATGGAATGTTGAGTGTACGTATGTCACACGCAATGTATAATTATAATCTAGATAAGGCAATTAATGATATCATTTTTTTGCAACAAAAAGGTGCAAAACACGATGTTGTAAAGATTGAACATCTGCGCAAATACTGGAAAATACGATATGCAGGTTTTAGAGAAAAAATGGATATGAATCAACCTCCGGAAATTTTCTTCAACAGTAATGTGCAAAGATTTGTAAACCACGACGAACTACACGATTTGTTAAAACTAAGTGACAAGCCAGCCTTTTCGAAAATATTAGATAACGATGTCACTGTTAAAGTAAGTAAAGATAAATTCGATCTCTTATCTAAACAAGAACAAATTAATACTTTTATAGAAGAAATATCTGTTCTAGCTTGCGAAAGGCACTATCGAGAAAATGATTCTAGAACTGCTTTTGTATATGCAGCACAAGATTTTTTAACAAGAATGACATCTGGATGGTATAACATATTTCTTTTAGAAAACATTTATGAAGTGTTTAAATTTAAAAATGCACAAGAAAATAACGACTATTTTGACCTAATGAATAGAATAATGGAATGGCTTCGAAGAGAAGAACAATCTAGTCAAATAATGATAAATAATATATAAACAAAGGATCATTGCGCAATGAGATCATTTACAGAAATACTTACAGAGTCTAAAAAGACTTACGAATTCAAAATAGGCATTGCTGGCGACTGTCCACCTGAATGTGTTGACAAGCTAGAAACTGCTTTGAAAAAATACAACTTGTCTAATATGTCGTCAGGTAAAAAAACGCCTATACAAGAACGTCCATTAGATTTTCCGCAATTACAAAATATGGAAGTGACATATTTTGAAGCAACTGTAGAATATCCAACTACACCGATAGTTTTACAAGAGTATTTAGGAAAATGCTGTGGAGTAGATCAAAGTTATATTATTGTGCGCAATATGAACGATCCTAGAGAAGAATACCAAGAAACCAAAGACGATGCTCCGTACGAAACTTTGTTAGATAAAGAAGATATGGGCGGAGAAAGTGCTCAAGAATCGGTAGGCGGCAATCGTGTTATGGATTTATTAAAAGAATTAGAAACTGCTCGCAAAGAACGCGACCACGATGCAGCAGAAGGTGCACCTGTAGGAGAATCAAGCGATATAGGTGATACAGAAAACAGCAAAGCGGTCGTTGGAGGTTAACACAATGGATATGAAAAACTTAATTCAGCAAATGACTGATATAGAAAATTCAAAAAAAGAGCAGTTAAATGAAGCTGCAACAATTTCAATTAGTGCAGAAACAGGCGCAGAGATTGCAGATATGATAGCCGCTATGCAAGGACACGCAGGTATGGGTCCAAAGCCAGTACCAGCAGATATGCCAATGCCAATGCGTACTGACATTGAAAAGTTCCGTGCAGCAATGGACGACGATCCAAAAATTCCAGGAAAAGATGACGTAGACGGCGATCAAGATCTACAAGCAGGAGTACTGGGTGCATTAGCAGGCGGCGCATTAGGTTCCGCAGCAGGAGCAGCAACAGGTGCTACAGGCGCACTAGCAGCAAAAGGTGCTGCACTAGGTGCTAAAGCAGGTTCAGGAATTGCTGGCGCAATGGGCAAAGGTTTGGCAGGTAAAATGGCAGGCAGTGCAATAGGTTCTAAAGTAGGTTCGGCTGTAGGTAGCGCATTACCGGGTGCAGCAGGCGCAGCTATTGGCGATAAAATGACCGACAACATTGAAGAAGATGCTGATCCTAAAGTTGCGTCGATGATTGCCAAGTTTGTAGATGAAATGGATACAGATATGATGTACTACGGCGAACCTGATGTTGCTAAAGTAAGTATGTTAATAAAGCAAGGTAATACAGAAGATGCTGCTGGAGAAATGGCAGATGCTATGGCTGATCAAGATGGCGGCAGTGATAAGTTTGATATGGTAATGGCACGAGCTCAAGAATACATTGAAGATTATATGGACAATATGGGCGAAGGTTATGAAAATGAACCAAACCCAGAATATCAAGATCACAAGCATATGACAAAAGATCTAAGCGGCGGTATTAACCGTGAGAAGAAAGCATATGCTAAAGCACAAGATGGCGACAATGCAATGGCTGTAGAGTCAATTAAAGCAGCTTTAATGCAAGCACTTGCTGAAAAGAAAGCAAAGCCTGACTTTTTAGATATGGACAAAGATGGCGATAAAAAAGAACCAATGAAAAAAGCTATAAAAGACAAAGAAGCTAAGAAAAAATAAAACATTCCCCCAGCAAAATCAATAGCGTCTTCGGACGCTATTTTTTTGGTTAAATATACATATGAGTAAATCATTAGACGGCGTATTAACTAAAAAAGCCAATAAACAAGAAACATTTACTGAACAACAGATACAGGATCTTATGTTGTGTATGGATCCTGATGAAGGGTACTTGCATTTTGCAAGGCATTTTGCTTACATACAACACCCTGTGCAAGGCAAACTTATGTTTGATCCTTATGAATATCAACTTCGTTTGTTGCACAGTTATCATAGTTATAGATTTAATATTAATATGATGCCTAGACAAACAGGTAAAACTACCTGTGCTAGTATATATTTGTGTTGGTATGCAATGTTCCATCCTGACCAAACTATTCTAATTGCTGCACACAAATACACAGGTGCGCAAGAAATTATGGCACGTATTCGTTATGTATACGAAACTTGTCCAGATCATATTAGAGCAGGTGTTACAAGTTATAACAAAGGTTCAATTGAATTTGAAAATGGTTCAAGAATTATTTCACAAACAACAACAGGCAACACAGGACGTGGTTTGTCTATCTCACTACTATATTGTGACGAGTTTGCGTTTGTGCAACCTAACATTGCGGAAGAGTTTTGGACTTCAATATCACCTACACTAGCAACCGGTGGTCGTGCTATTATTACAAGCACACCTAATAGTGATGAAGATACATTTGCTACTATTTGGAAACAGGCAGAGCAAAAATTTGATGACCACGGTAACGAAGCAGAAGTAGGAATAAATGGGTTTCACGCATTTAGATCATTTTGGTACGAACATCCTGACCGTGACGAGGAATGGAAATCTGCTGAAATTGGGCGCATAGGAGAAGAAAAATTTCGACGTGAGTATGGTTGCGAGTTTTTAGTATTTGATGAAACACTTATCAACAGTATAAAACTAGCCGCGATGGAAGGCGGTAGTCCTGTACTTAATATGGGGCAGACACGTTGGTACAAAAAACCAACTAGCCAATATACATACTGTATTGCATTAGATCCGTCGATGGGCACAGGAGGAGATTATGCGGCAATACAGGTATTCGAATTGCCTACATACGAACAAGTAGCAGAATGGCAACATAATCAAACTGCTATACCCGGACAAATCAGAGTGCTTGCTGATGTATGTAAATACATAGAACAAGAAACACAGAATCCACAAGGAATATATTGGAGCGTAGAAAACAATGGGTTGGGAGAAGCCGCACTTATCGTTATCAATGACTTTGGGGAGGAAAACATCCCTGGTTTGTTTGTTAGTGAACCCATTAGAAAAGGACACGTTAGAAAGTTCCGCAAAGGATTCAACACAACACACAGCACCAAAGTTACAGCTTGTTCCAGACTCAAAACAATGATAGAAAATGATAAAATGATTATACATTCAAAACCGTTTATATCTGAATTAAAAGGTTATGTTGCAACAGGTTCTAGTTACCAAGCAAAATCAGGAATGACTGATGATTTGATTAGTTCGGCATTACTTGCAATAAGGATGATGGGTGTTTTAAAAGATTGGGATCCAAGAGTGTACAATACTTTCAGTCAAGCAGAAGATATTGATGATTACGATCCACCTATGCCAATCTTCGTAAGTAGCAACTATTAGATAAATACAGTATGATGGAACAAGAGAAAATAAGCGAAGATCTATTCAAAAAAATACGCAGCAGATTTCCTGATGTAGTAATCGGAGATGCTGACGGTAATGTGACTAATATGCCAAAAGCAGCAAAGTTTTTTGATTTTGATTACAAAGGTTTAGGCAAAGTAAGTATTAGTTTAGATGAAGATGGATTCTCTGTAATATATTCCAAAGATTTTATTAGTAACGAAGACGAACTAACAAAAAAGGATTGGTACGACTTTTTAAAAGAACTTAGAGTGTTCAGTAAAAAACGTATGTTAGATTTTAGTGTAAGAGATATTAATAAAACAAACCTAACAAAAAGAGACTACAAATTTTTAGCAAATCGATCTGGGGACGATACAATGACAGAATCAAAACTTTATGGTACAAGTCGTGTTAGCTACCAAAAGGTAGGCGAAGCACGTATAATGATTAAGCATACAGAAAATATTAATCAAGAAAGTGCAACAGGAAGGATACAAAAGATTGGTAAAATCTACATCGAATCACCTGAAGGCGAAAGATTTAAATATCCATACAAACACCTAAGCGGTGCAAGAGCAATGGCTCGTCACGTTGCTGAAGGTGGAAATGCTTATGATGACTTTGGCAAGCATATTGTTGGACTTTCAGAAGAACTAGCAAAATTACGTAAGTTTAAAACATATATGGGTCGTAGTGCTGTAATGGCAGAAAGCCTAGCAGGATATATGGATGTTGTCAAAGAGCGTATCTCTACAGTCAAGAAAACAATTGAGAGTTTACAAAAACCAGCAGCATACAAAGAAGCATTTGAATCTTTTGAATCCCCAGTTCTAGAAGATGTACCAAGTGACGTTGCTGAAAATTGGATTGACGAACTAACTATCAAACAGTTTAATGAAGAACTAGCAGATGTTTTCCCATACATTTACAATCTAGTAAAAGAAGGCACGAAGGCTAAAGAATTAGGCCCAGACGATTTACTAGGTGAATCAGATGAGCAGTTAGACGAAATAGCCCCGCTTATAGCAGCAGGTATAATGACAGCGGCTAGAGCAGCGGTCCCTCAACTTACACGTATAGGTGCAAACATTATTGCAAGAGGAGGCAGTGCAGCAGCAAAAGGCGCAGGTGCAGCAGCAAAAGGTGTAGGCACAATGGCTGTAAAACATCCTATTGCAACGTCAGTAGCAGGCGGCGCAGCATACGCTGGTAAAAAAGCAGGCGATGCAATTGACGCTGTTGGTGATATGGCTGCTGATCTCAAAGGCGATGCTGACGCATTAATAGCACAAGCAGGTGCAGGAATAGAAGCTATACAGGATCAGGTTACAGCAGCGATAGGCAGCAGCGGTTTCCTAAAAGTTGCTAATTTTGCATCTAAATACGCACTACCTGCACTAGCAGTTGTTGCTCTTCTTTATGGTGGCAAGAAAGTAATAAATTGGTTAATGGGCAAAGGCGACGAACCTAAAACAAAAGAAGAGTTTGAACTAGAACAGGCTTTTGAAGACACTATGGGTCAATTTGCTGACAGTGTATGTGAAGAATGTGGCAACCCAAGCTGGCGCACACTTGATGAAGAAAAACAAAAGGGCGTAGACGGCAAAGTATGCTGGAAAGGCTACAAGCGTATGGGCACCAAAATGAAAGGTGGCAAGCGTGTAGATAATTGCGTTAAGATCAAAGATGATATTGAGATGGAAGGTATTGATCAAGACACAGTTAAGAAAAATGCATTAGAGGCACTTGTGGATATAGCAAAAACTTCTAAAAAATATAAAGGCGAAGTTAAAGACGAGCAAATAGAAATATTAGGCGGTTTAATACAAGATATGGATAATGCAGGCATTGAACCAGAAAAATATAGTGCAGTAAATGAATTATTTAAAGCAATGTCAACTGATAAAAAAGCAGATGTAACAATGATTCAACCAGCATATGCTCAAGTAAAGCAAATGGGAGAAGGCAATGCATACTCAGGTGCTGTAGCACAAGCTAAAAAAGACGGCAAGAAAAAAGGTGATAAGATCCAAGGCCCAGACGGTGATGAGATTACACTTGAAAAGGACCAAAAGACACCATTAGGCGAATTTATACTATCATACTATGATAGAGAAACAGGCCTGTTTCCAAAAGGCGAGACCGCAGTATTAACTATGGTCGAGAAAGACTACGGCGAAGAGTTCATAGAACCCGCAAAGGCTTTCATTGAACAGGTACAAGCACTCTTCGATGAGTATCAGATGCAAACACAACCACAGCAGTTGGATACAGAAGGGTTTGATAGAATGAAAGAATTAGCGGGTTTAAGATAATCCGCTAGTTTTTTTAAAAAATTTGTAAAAAGTACTTGACTTTTTATAAATACTAGCGTATAGTATATTATGTGCTATACGAAATAGGCACAAGCACATAGGCATAACATTATAGGAGGCACAAACTATGGCATCATTAGCAGAAATCCGAGCAAAGCTCAAAGAACAAGAATCACGCACAAGTGGCAATTCAGGACCAAGCGGTCCAAACCCAATTTACCCATTTTGGAATATTAAAGAAGGCGAAAGCGCAACTATGCGTTTCTTACCTGATGGCGATCAAAACAATACTTTCTTTTGGAAAGAACGTTTGATGATCAAACTTCCATTTAGTGGAGTAAAAGGCGATACTTCTAGCCGTCCAGTACAAGTCCAAGTTCCTTGTATGGAAATGTACGGAGAAACTTGTAATATTCTTAATGAAGTACGTGGTTGGTTTAAAGATCCAAGTCTAGAAGATATGGGTCGTAAGTATTGGAAGAAGCGTTCATATATCTTCCAAGGTTTTGTAACGGATAATCCACTAGCGGATGACGAAGCACCTGATAATCCGATCAGACGCTTTATTATTGGTCCACAAATTTTCCAAATTATTAAGCAGGCTCTTATGGATCCTGATATGGAAGAATTGCCAACAGATTATACTGCTGGTGTAGACTTCCGTCTTAATAAAACTTCAAAAGGCGGTTATGCAGACTACGGCACATCAAACTGGGCACGTAGAGAACGTCCATTAAGTGATGCAGAAATGGCTGCAATTGATACTTATGGATTGTTTGATCTTAATGACTTCCTGCCTAAAAAGCCAGATGAAACTGCTGTAAAAGTTATGCAAGAAATGTTCGAAGCATCTGTTGATGGTGAAGCATATGACGCAGATCGCTGGAGCAACTATTTCCGTCCAAGCGGAATGGCTGCACGTACTGGTGATCCAAATGTTCCGTCATCGAATGGAACAGCAACAAGTCAAACTGCACCAACACCAGCACCTGAAGCAGCACCTGCTCCGGTAGCAGAAGCGGCACCAGAGCCTACTACAGCACCAGCTGCTGAAGCAGCGCCAGCAGGTGATGCGCAAGATATCCTTGCAATGATTAGATCACGTCAACAACAATAATAGTATAGTACGGGGGTAAAACCCCGTACACTTTTTATATTAGGAGTTTATTTATGGCTAATAAGGCATTCGATCCTACAAAGTTTCGAACATCATTAACTAAATCTATTTCAGGTATGAGTGCGGGATTTAACGATCCAACTGATTGGATTAGTACAGGTAACTATGCACTCAATTATCTTATTTCAGGTGACTGGAACAAAGGTGTTCCTATGGGTAAGGTAACAGTATTTGCAGGCGAAAGTGGCGCAGGCAAATCTTATATTTGTGCAGGTAATATTGTTAAGTATGCACAAGAACAAGGTATCTTTGTAGTTCTTATTGACTCAGAGAATGCACTTGATGAGAGCTGGTTACACGCACTTGATGTAGACACTTCAGAAGAAAAACTACTTAAACTTAATATGTCAATGATTGATGACGTTGCTAAAACTATTAGTGTGTTTATGGCAGACTATAAAGCAATGCCAGAAGAAGACCGTCCTAAGGTACTGTTTGTTATTGATAGTTTGGGTATGTTGCTAACACCTACAGATGTTGATCAGTTTAACAAGGGTGATATGAAAGGTGATATGGGTCGTAAGCCTAAGGCATTAACTTCACTTGTTCGTAATACAGTTAATATGATTGGTTCTCACAATGTAGGACTTGTATGTACTAACCACACATATGCATCGCAAGATATGTTTGATCCAGATGATAAAATATCAGGTGGTCAAGGATTTATCTATGCATCTTCAATTGTTGTAGCAATGAAAAAACTAAAACTAAAAGAAGATGAAGATGGCAACAAGATCAGCGAAGTGCGAGGTATTCGTGCAGGCTGTAAAGTTATGAAAACACGTTATGCTAAACCGTTTGAGGGTGTGCAGGTAAAGATTCCATACGAAACAGGTATGAATCCTTATAGCGGACTACTTGAACTGTTTGAAGCAAAAGGTGTTATTGAAAAACAAGGCAATCGTCTTAAGTATACAACACTTGACGGCGAAGAACTATTAGAATATCGCAAAAATTGGAAAGGCGATTTACTCGATAAGGTTATGTCAGATTACCTCGAAAAAGAAGCTTCTGTGGTAAATATCGACAACACTGACGAAGAAGCAGTGCAGGATAACCTTGACGAGGAAATTGTAGCCAATGAATGAAGAACAAATAGCTGAAGTTTGGATGTGCTTTAAAGAATACCTAGATAAAAAACATATGGAAGCAGCAGCCGAAAAGTTTGTCGACTTATGCGCAGATTATGGAATAAGTGATCAATCATTTAAAGAAGTCCTTGGTAATGATAGTGTATTAGACGAAGCTATCTATTACTACTTAGAAATTGAATCTATTGATTATGATGCTGACGAAAATGACGAGGATTGGGATTACTAATGGGATGGTACTCAGAGATATCTAGAGATATTTCAAAAATTCCTGATGCAATATTACATTTTGAAAAAGAGATGACAGATGCTCGTCAAGAATGTAAGCTAGTTGGTAATGTAGAAAAATCAGCTGCTGCTATGCCCGGTATTGTTGAACATCGTTTTAATCAATTACAAGAAATAGAAGCTATACTAAACTATTTGAATATTGAGCTACGCAGGTTGCGTAGCTCATATTTTAAAAAGTATCTTGAAAACTATCAACGAGCTCTGTCTAGCCGCGATGTTGAAAAATATGTTGACGGCGAAGCAGATGTTGTTGACTATGAAAAAATTATTAACGAATTTGCACTAATGCGTAACAAATGGTTAGGTGTACTCAAAGCACTTGATCAAAAGCAATGGCAAATTACTAACGTTGTAAAACTAAGAGTAGCAGGTATGGAGGATGCCACTCTTTGATTTTTCATACAGCCACTGATCCTATCTATTATAATACATTTTATCATTTTTATAGTCATACTATAAAAAAATTTTATCCTAAATGCGAATTGTCTTTGCATTATGTAGGACTAAATCTTCCACAAAATAATAATATTAATTTTATTACAAATACACATATAACCTTTGAAGATATAAAAAATACTTATAAATCAGATAATTCTAATGCAAGAGGTTTTTATGCACTTGCAAGATGGTTTAGTATTCCAGAAGCAGAACAAAATGTTGTAGTTTCTGATGTAGACATAATTGCAATTAAAAAAATAAACCAAGAAAAAATAAACGAGTTGTTTAAAACTAACCACGCAATTAATATTACACGAACTAAAAAAGACGGTACTGAAGGCGGAATGGCAATGTTAATTTTACGGAGTGATATTATTGCCGATATTAACAAAGTAGCATTATCGGTACTAAAAAATAAATTACAGTGGGATTCAGATGTACAAGTAAGAACTCATATATACGATAATTATAATGTAGCCCAACTTCCGGAAATGCACGTTTTTGGAAAAAGATCTAACTACAAAACATTTGATAATACACACAGGAGTTTTGCTATTCGTAAAGGTAACATTCAAAGAAAAGTTGTAAGTTTACAAACAGCAATTGATAATCTATGATAACATACATAATTAGATTAGAAGAAAATGAACACTCTTGTAGAATGGCCCAGGAGTGTTTTGAACAAGCAAAAATACACGGACTAAAACCAAAATATTTTAAAGCAATAAACGGTAAAGATTGGAAAAAGCATTATTATGCAACTGGCATACAACCTAAAAGAAAATTTAAAAAAGGAAAACTAGGTGTCCGCGGATGCTTTTTTAGTCACTATTATCTGTGGCTAGAATGTTTGAAGCAAGGTGAACCTATGTGTATACTAGAACACGATGGATATATTTTACGTCCTTTCGGTAATACTATTTGCGATCAATTTGAAGACGTTTTAAAATTAGACAGATTAGATCCTTATAGCAAAAAATACAATCAACTACTTGACGAAGAAAAAGATACAGAACTACAGATAGAAAAATATGTAAACCAAAGTCCAAAAAATCCCTATAAGATTGGTACAGGAAATTACTTCAAAGGAGCATATGCTTACATCTTAAAACCAGAAGGTGCCCATAAACTTATAAAACATATTAGACAACACGGGCACGTAACAGCTGACCAACAAATAGGTGATTGGGTGTTAAACACAAATACTACAGTACCAAGTCTAGCAAGATTGCACCCTTTTTATAGTATAGGCGACAATATAAAAACACATAGTTTGACACAAGGACTAGAAGGAACAATAGATGATGCGAAACTTGTTAGAAAATAGACAAGACTACATATGGCCAAAGACTGATACAAAGTGTTGGAATTATATGTTGACACACGCCGACTTACCGCAAAAAATTTGTGCATTGGTAGATCAAAAAAACGTTATTGTACAGGCAGGCGGCAATGCAGGATATTATGTAAAAGAATATGCAAAACACTTTAAATGGGTATACACATTTGAGCCAGAACCTCTTAATTTTTATTGTTTGACACAAAATGCAGATACACAAAATGTATTCAAGTATCAAGCTTGTATCGGAGACAAAAGAGGACTAGTTGACTTACATATTAAAGAAGGCAATAGAGGAAAAAACTATGTGCGCGGCATTGGCAAAATACCAACTATGCTCATAGATGATTTAGGCCTAGAAGAATGTAATCTAATACATTTAGATATAGAAGGTTATGAATATTTTGCACTAAAAGGTGCAGTTAATACAATAAAAAAATGCAAACCTATTGTTGTTTTAGAATTTTTTGATAAGTGTGCAACTAGATTTAATTATACCTTAGAAGACTTAGAAAACTTTATGCACTCATTAGGCTATAAATTGTTTACAACTTTTGAAGAAGAAAGAGTTTATAAGCCTATTTAAATGTATACTTGAATACATCAATATCTTTTTCGTAAACTTTCTCTACAAGTTTTATAGTATCTGTATTATATAGACTACGCCAATCAAAGCTTTTGTGTGTGGATACATTTTTCTTAGGCAACGTAAGATTAAAATGGTTAGTAAAATCTCTTCCTAGTGTTTCAAATCTAAATATTTTATCAACACTGTCAATATTGTCTATCCAGTCTATTTGATTATCCTTTAACGAAAACCAAGTAAAGTCCCAAGGTTTTTCTATGTAATCAGGAAGCCATTTATGGAAGTTTTGCATTGAACTGTATTCGTCTGCAATAATTTTTTGATCATTTACAACTTTTTTGACAGGAACATTTTTTGCAAACCTTTTCAAACTAAGCTCTAAAATTCTCCGCCTAAATGTATACCAACTTACTATTCTATGCCAAGGATTTCTTACAACAGTAAACTTAAAATAATGATCAACATCTTTGAAGTTTAATGCATCTTGAAGAGTACTATGATAATTTTGATTTTTTGTTCTACTGTTCGGAATTAATACTTTTTCACCTGCAAAACTGTTTATTACACTTGCGCCTGCGGTTTTAGGTATATGAATAAAAACTATCTGCTGGGTAGGTAATATATAACTCATAAATTTATTTAGCAGTAATATACGCATATAAATACCAGTATGAAAGTTGTTTTAGTTACTGGAGGATTCGATCCTCTACACTCGGGTCATATTGATTATTTCAAAGCAGCACGAGAATTAGGTGATCATTTAGTAGTCGGAGTTAATAGCGATGCTTGGTTAACAAGGAAAAAAGGAAGACCATTTATGCCGTTTGAAGAACGTTGCGCTATTATAAGAGAAATAAAATGTGTAGATGAAGTTATAGGATTTAATGACGAAGATGATACAGCAAATAACGCAATCTTTAGAGTATTGTCTACTAAAGGCAGCCAAACAAAAGTAATATTTGCAAACGGGGGAGATAGAACTAGAATTAACATACCGGAGATGAAATATACAGATGTTGAATTTGTTTTCGGTGTAGGCGGTGAAAACAAAGCAAACTCAAGCAGCTGGATACTAGACGAATGGAAAACACAAAAGACTGAACGTGATTGGGGATACTGGCGTGTACTCGATTATAAACCTGAAAAAGGTTATAAAGTAAAAGAACTTGTAATTTATCCTGGTAAAGGACTTAGTGACCAAAAACATTTCAAGCGTTTAGAAGAATGGAAAATACTAGAAGGTGTTGTCAAAATGGATACAGAATATAACGGGTTACAAGATAGTTTGCATCTGAAACCAAGTACAATGACGTACACAATTGGAAAAGAAGTTTGGCATAAAGCATCAAATCCTGGAGACACAAATGCACACGTACTCGAAGTGCAATGGGGTGACGAGTGTATAGAAGAAGATATAGAAAGGCGTGATTAATGAAAGTATTTGTAGGATATGACACAAGAGAAGATATAGCGTATCAAGTTTGTAAGCATAGTATTCTAAACAAGCAACCGGATGCAGATGTGCGTCCATTAAAACAGCAAGAACTAAGAGATGCAGGATGGTATACACGCAGTCTGGATAAACTTGCTAGTACAGAATTTACATTCACACGTTTTCTTATTCCTGAACTAACTAACTTTAAAGGTTGGGCATTGTTTATGGACTGCGATATGATCTTAACTACAGATATAAAAGAACTGTTTGATCAAGCAGACGACAAGTATGCAGTAATGTGTGTACAGCACGATTACACACCTAAAGAAGGCACAAAGATGGATGGACAAAAACAAACTATCTACCCACGTAAAAACTGGTCAAGTGTAATGTTGTTTAACTGTGCGCATCCTAGCAATGCAAAACTTACAATGGATCTAGTAAACGATCCAGAAATCAATGGAGCCTACTTGCACAGATTTAGTTGGTTAAAAGATGAAGAAATTGGAGAATTGGATCACACTTGGAATTATCTTGTTGGTGTTTATGACGATGTAGAAATGCCAAAATTAATACATTATACTGAAGGAGGACCGTGGTTCGAAAACTATAGGAATTGCGAATTTAGCAATCTATGGAAACAAGAACTAGCGGATATGATGAATGGGTAATAAAGTTGCAGCTATAGACAGTACTGGCGGTAATAATTATTTCAAAAAAGGTTGGGATTATGATCCTTACCTAACAGCTTTTCTAGAAGGAGTACCAGAGGAAAAGTTAGAATCAAATTGGGAAAACGAAGAAGAAACTGATCACACTCTTGTAATTAGAGGTTTAGGTGGTGGAAGTCAAAAGGCTATAAAAAGCTGTTGGGCATCTGGTAGAGAATTTTATGCTATAGATACAGGATATTTTGGTAATCATATTAAGCATAAAATTTGGCATAGAATAACAAAAAACGCAGTTCAAAATATGGGACCTATTATTCCTAGGCCAGCTGACAGAATCAAATTATGTAATTATGAATATAAACCTATTATGCCTGGCAGAAAGATAATGATATGTCCTCCAAGTGACAAAGTTATGAATTTATTTGGGCAAGGCACAGCAGAAGAATGGACAACTAATATTGTAAAAGAAATAAAAAAACTTACTGATCGTCCAATTGAAATACGTATGAAACCTATTAGAGCAGAACGTGTAACTACAAACACAATACAAGATGCTTTAGCAGATGACGTACATTGTTTAGTAACATACAATAGTATTGCTGCTACTGAAGCATTAATGGAGGGAAGAGCAGCAATTACATTAGGCCCTAATTCGGCACAATTAGTGTGCGAAACAAAATTAGAAAATATAGAGAATCCAAAAGTTCCTGATAAAGATGAAATGATGGCATATATGTGCCATCTAAGTTATTGCCAGTTTACTGAAAGAGAAATGCGTAGTGGATTTGCTTGGAGAGTAATCAATGCAATGTAAGGAAATAAAATGAGCTTAAAAGTAGCATCTTATTTAATGGGTATACCTCCAGGTAATACAAATCCAGAAAAGCCTAAAATTATTGTTAATTTTATAGAAGGTGTATGGCGGTGCGGAGATGAAGGTGAAATAGTTTGTGACTACGATCCAGTAGATTGCGATGTAGCAGTAGTGCAAGGTTTTGTTCACGAAAACAGTAAACGTAGTCCACATTTACAATTAAGGAAAAATGTATTTGAGAGACAAGAAAAACTTGGAAAACGTAGTATTATTGTAGACAGTAATTTATTCTTATATGCTGATCCTGGAAATTCAAATAAATTTTTACGTTATAGTTATGATGGCATTTTTCCTGATACAGGTGAATACTGCAATGAAGAACCTGATCCTAAACGCTGGCAACTTATAAAAGACCGTCTTGGTATAAAAATGAAACCCTACAAATTCCACGGCGGCGACATTGTAATTTGCTGTCAAAGAGACGGTGGCTGGAGTATGAGAGGCAGTGCTTTAATGCCTTGGCTAGTCAAGACAATTACACAGATAAGAAAAGTGAGTGATAGAAGAATTGTTGTAAGATTTCATCCTGGTGATAAAGGAGCACTAAATCATAAACGTATGTTGGTTAGATATAGATTACCTAATGTTATTATAAGTAATCACGCAAACATATTATCCGATTTTGCAAATGCGCACTGTGTAATAAATTATAATAGCAGTCCGGCAGTTGCAGCAGCAATAGAAGGAATACCTACTATTGTATTAGATCCTGCAAGAAGTCAGGCAGCAGAAGTGTCACATCATAAACTTGCTGAAATAGAAAATTTAAGAGAATTCGATAGAGAAACGTGGATACATAAAATGGCACAAATGCATTGGACACTAGACGAATTAAAGGACGGAACAGCGTGGAGACATTTAAGAAAATGGGCCAAGAAATAATAGTAATAACAACCTTTCATCCAGAAGGAATGAAAGTATACGGACAACGTTTTATAGATAGTTTTGCTCAAAATGTTGCAAAAGGTATCAAATTAGTAGTTTATGCAGAGGATTGTATTCCAGTAAATCCTGATCCAAATCAAATTACTATACTCGATGCAAAACAAGAATTACCAAAACTAAATGCTTTTAAAGAGCGTTGGAAAGATGATCCTAAAGCAAATGGTATTCCGCCCGATCATATAAAAGCAAAACGTCCGCGAGACTGGCATAAAGATTTTAAATGGCACGCTATACGTTTTGCAAATAAAACATATGCTGTATTTGATGCTTGTGCAAAAAACTACGGAACAGGTAGATGGATTGTTTGGATGGATGCAGACACATATATACATAGTCCTTGGAGCTTTAAACAGTTTGAAGAACTACTACCGTATAACAATTGGTTAACATATGTTGGCAGAGGTAAAGGATCACAAACTTGGCCTGAGTGTGGATTCTACGGTATTAATATGAATCATCCTGTTGGTTGCAGTTTTGTAGAAGAATTTGAACGTATGTATGAAGATGCAGACAATGGTATCTTTACCCTAGAAGAATGGCACGACAGCTATGTGTTTGGAGAATTATTGAACAATGATTTTGCAGACTTCAAGGATACTGCATTAGATTACAGTGCTAACATATACAATAAAACTGCCAAGACCGGCGGCGGAGGACATCCATTAATTAATAGCGCACTAGGTAAATGGATGGATCATATGAAAGGTGATCGAAAGTTCGAAGGGCATAGCAAAAAGAAAGACCTAATGGCAGAAAGAACAGAAGCTTATTGGAATGAAATTTAGTTTATGGACTGATTATGGTGCGCTTAATAGTAGACCAGTTTTTGATGCATTTGCTTATAGTATTATGGGTGCTGGCCATAGTGTTTCTTATAACACTCGGGATTGTGATATTAATGTTATCTGGAGTGTTCTTTGGAATGGGAGAATGTCTAAGAACAAGTCAATCTGGGATGAGAGTATTGAAAAAAATAAACCAGTAATCGTACTTGAAGTAGGCGGCATACAACGAGGCACTACTTGGAAAGTAGGACTTAATGGTATAAACAAAGATGCATACTTTGGCGAATTGAACAATACTAACCATCGTGCCAGTGCGTTTGGAATGAGTTTGAAACCTTGGCGCAAAGATGGAGAATACATACTTATTTGCGGACAACATAACAAGAGTTTACAATGGCAAAATATGCCTAGTATGAGTAATTGGTTCTTGGATACATATGACCAAATACGTAAATATACTGATAGGCCTATAATATTCCGTCCGCATCCTAGATGTAGACTAGAACACATAGAACGTGGATTACGAAATGTGATAAGGCAAGAGCCAAAGCACATTACAGGTACATACGATAACTTTGATATGGAATTTGATAACGTTTGGGCTACTATAAGTCATAGTAGTAATCCAGGATGCCAGTCTATTCTTGCTGGTGTTCCTGCATTTGTAAGTCCTTCTTCTCTTGCCTATGATGTAGGCAATAACATAGAATTCATACACGATATAGAAAATCCTGTAATGCCAGATAGGATACAATGGCGTAACGATTATGCCTGGACTGAATTTACAATAGAAGAAATTAAACACGGTTTACCACTTAATAGATTGACATCTAGGATATTTTAAGCTATACTTAATATATGAATAATATAGCTACAATAGAAGATTTACTAGAACTATCAGCAGGACTTATACAAGGACCAGAAATTTCTCTTGATAACTCTGATATAACAATAATGCACAGTATTGCTAGGCAGGTATTCAAAGGTACAGCATTAACAGATAGACAGTTTATGTTAATGCAAGAAAAACTTGAAAAATACAAAACACAATTTGTAAATTTAGATTGCGACTTTGATTATGCTGTAAAAGAGCTTAGACAACCTTTAAGAGAAATAGATCGAAGCAAATACATAAAGATAGTCGGTGACGAAATAAAAATTAGATTTCCATTTAGAAAATCAGAAATAATGGAGATTAATAGTATCAGCTATCAGTGTGATGATTATAGGCACAGCAAAGGTACGCACGAGCATTGGTTCGGATATACAGAAAGAAACGTGCTTGCTATATTAGACAGCTTTTCTAATAAAAGTTTTGAAGTTGATAAAGAACTTTTAAATTTGTATGATGAATTATGTGCTATTAGGGAACACCCAGAAAATCATTTAAGTGGACTTTTTGACGGCAAGCTATTGAATGTACACAAAAACCTAGAACCTTATATTACAAACAAAAACAAAATAAATTTGATAGATAAAAAATTCAAATACGGATTTTCTTTTGTAGGAGAAATACAACCCACCACACTAGAAGAAAAAATTGCTACTAGAGCAAGGCCTACGTATGTAAGTAAGCCTTCTGTTGAAACTAATAGTCAAATTTTTCAAGCTTTGTGGAATTTAGATAGATTTCCTATAATTGTATTACTTGAAGAAAAATCTGCAGAAGTACAGCTTTATGAGTGTATTAGCTACTTTAGAGATATTTTAGAGCCTGAACAACAAAGTGTACTGTTTAGACAAGAAGGCCAAGACTCAAGTTTTAATCAATTAATACACGATAGAAAGTTGAACAATTGGGTTGACAAGACAACAAAAATAGTGTATATTAGTACTAATAAACTTCCGAAGTTGTTAGTCAACAACGAATGGATACCTACAACTGCATTCTGCTATAATAGTAGAATAGATCGTTTTGTTGACAGTTATGTTACACATAACTGTGACTTAGTTGTATATAGAGAAGAGGATATAAGTCCAATAAGAAAGTATTCAAGATACTATGGCTAGTTGCAAATTAATAATTGAAGACGAAGTAAACATCAAGCTAGAAGGATTAGAAGTTGACGTCCGTCGAAAGCTTTCTAATGCCCTCAAGTTTGAAGTGCCTTACGCACGTTATATGCCACAGTATAAACTAGGACGTTGGGACGGCAAGGTTGCTTTCTTTGGTATTGGCGGTACTGGCTACGTTAATCATCTTGATACTATTACACAAGTACTTGCTAAAAACAACGTCCAAATAGTTGACATCGAAGATAGACGTCATCCTATACAACTAGACTTGCAACCAATTACGGAACGCTATTGGGCAGACCAAGGTGTTCATTGGCCCAAAGGTCATCCGGCAGAAGGTGAAGAAATTATTCTGCGTGACTACCAAGTCGAAGCAATCAACAACTTTCTAAAAAACCCACAGAGCTTGCAAGAGATTGCAACAGGTGCAGGTAAAACTATTACAACTGCAACACTGTCACATATAAGTGAGCCGTACGGACGTAGTCTTGTAATTGTGCCTAACAAATCACTTGTTACACAAACAGAAGAAGACTACATTAATTGTGGGTTAGACGTAGGGGTGTACTTCGGAGACAGAAAAGAGTTAGGTAAGACTCACACTATATGCACTTGGCAGAGCTTGAATATTCTGGATAAGAAGTTCAAAGACGGCAGTGCAGTACTAAGCCTTGCAGAGTTCTTAGAAGGTGTAAGCACTATTATTGTTGACGAAGTACACCAAGCGAAAGCAGAAGTTCTTAAAAACTTGCTTACACGTAACCTACGCAATGCACCAATACGTTGGGGACTAACTGGTACAGTACCTAAAGAACGTTTTGAGTTTGAAAGCATACACGCAAGTCTTGGTCCGGTTATTGGACAAATCAGTGCTAAAGAATTACAAGACAAAGGTGTGCTATCGCAGTGTCACGTAAACATTGTACAACTAATGGACACTGTAGCACACAGCAATTATCAAGAAGAATTAAAATATCTAGTTACAAATAAAGATAGAATAGAATATATAGGCAAACTACTTAATACAGTAAAAGAATCAGGCAACACTCTAATACTTGTAGATCGTATTTCAGCAGGAGAAGCACTACAAGAACTTATACCAGGAAGTGTATTTGTAAAAGGCGATGTAAAATTAAAGGACAGAAAGGAAGCATATGACGAAATTAACGAAGGAACAAATCACGTGGTCATTGCTACGTATGGCGTTGCTGCCGTCGGCATTAATATCCCTCGTATTTTTAATCTTGTTCTTATAGAACCAGGCAAGTCATTTGTAAGAGTAATCCAATCAATAGGTAGAGGCGTTAGAAAGGCAAAGGACAAAGACTTCGTGCAAATATGGGATCTTACAAGCACTTGTAAGTTTGCGAAGCGGCACCTTACCCAAAGAAAGAAATTTTATAAGGAGGCGCAGTACCCATTCACAATAGAAAAAGTGGATTGGAATTAAATGAGAATATTAACTTTAGACAATGAGTGTTTCAACTTAGATGATTTACCTGAACAAATAGAAGACGATGTGCGCTTTAGTGTACTTGATAATTCGGATCCAAAAAATCCAGATTTCTTTTTTGTTCCTTTAATCTTTCTTGAATCATTTAGTGCACCTGCAATGGTGTTGAAGATAGGCGATAATGAAATTACTATGCCTGTTGACTGGTCAATAGCTGTTGGCTGTTCCGAAAGTGGTAACGACATAGAAATATTACCTTTAACGAGTATTAACGATAGAGGCTTTGAAGCATTTTTGTTTAATCCTCTAACAAGTTTTAAAACAGATTTTCAACTGATTACTATAGAAAATTTTTACACTGATGTGAAATGGTACTTTCCAAAAATGAAAAACGGACAATTGCTTAGTGTACCTGTTACCGATAAAAAGGATCCTATGTGTGCATTTTTTGTAAAAGATATAAGTCGCCAATGTGAAGTAATTGAATATTCTTTGCTAATGTAAACAAAAAGAGACTAATGTATGGAATGGCTTAACAAACTTTTAAATGTCAAAGACAAAGACTTAGGATTAGATGCTGATTTACCGCCAGTAGATGAAAAACCAAAAGTTGTAGATGTAATGAAAGATGATGTTGACCCTGCAGAGGTAACAATCGAGAATGCATATAAAACTAGATGGATATGGTATCATACAATACTTGCCATTGAAATTATGTTTACTAACATATTATTGGTAGCAATTTTGTTAGTAATAGCATTTAAATTATAAGGAGAACAAAATGAAAGCAGGAAAGATTTGGGGACAGACTGAACTTATCCACGCTAACGGTGTTTTAGAGTTTCACCGTATTGAATACAAAGCAGGTTATAAGTGTTCAGAACACGAACACAGATTTAAATGGAACGGATTTTTTGTTGAATCAGGCAAGATGATTGTACGTGTTTGGCAAGACGATCAAGGACTAGTAGATGAAACTATTCTTGAAGCAGGTGACTTTACACAAGTAAAGCCTGGCAAAATTCATCAGTTTGAAGGCTTAGAAGACGGTGTAGCATTTGAACTATACTGGGCTGAATTTAATCACGACGACATTGTACGAAGAACAAGTGGAACGCAAGTTGGGAAATCTAAAACCAAATGAAGCACTAATATACGAACGTGTAGATGGTGTTGTATATGCTCGTTATAGAGATGCTCCGCATAATTTAATACCAAGATGGATTGTAGGCGGAGATCCAGGAGCGGTTTCTAGAGCCCAAGGCAATCTAATACACTACGGCGAATGGCAAAATTTATGTGACCTATGTGAAGAAAATGAAACATTAAAAAAACAAATGGATAAGCTGGTTACAACATATTGGTTAATAAAGGATACTAAAGAATGAAAATTATTGCAGGCCCTTGTCAACACGAGACACTAGAACAAAGTTTAGAGATTGCACAGGAATGTAAACGTGTATGTGATAAGCTAGGTATTGAATATTATTTCAAAGCAAGTTTTGACAAAGCAAACCGAACAAGTATTACAGGTGTACGTGGAGTAGGTCTTGCTAAGACAATGCAAGACTTTCGAAGTATGAAAGAACAAATCAAAGGTTTAAAAACTTTGACAGACGTCCACGACACAGGACAGATTGTAACTCTGAATGCCTGGGGAGATGCAGTAGATGTGTACCAAATTCCTGCTTTTTTATGTCGCCAAACCGACTTGATACAAACAGCTTGTAGCAGCGGAAAAATTGTAAATATCAAAAAAGGACAATTTTTAGCACCTTGGGATGTTGAAGGTATATTGAGTAAGTGCTACGGTGCAAGCAAAGATAAGCCTGAAATTTGGATTACAGAGAGAGGAACTAGTTTTGGATATAATACTTTGGTTGTTGATTTCACCGGCATTAACTATATGCTTGATAACTTTGATTGTGATGTGGTTTTGGATGCCACGCACAGTGTACAAAAGCCAGGTGGCAACGGAAGTAGTAGCGGCGGGAATAGGAATTATGTTCCTGGCTTATGTCGTGCAGGTAGTGCTTTGGGTGTTAGGAATTTCTTTTTAGAGGTTCACGCTGACCCAGACAATGCACCAAGTGACGGACCTAATATGTTACGACTAGAAGACTTTGAAAGGACAGTGCGTGAAATTATCAGCTATTCTTATACCGGCTAGATACGGAAGCACTCGCTTCCCAGGAAAGCCGCTTACAATGCTAAACGGCAAAACAATGATACAAACTGTAGCAGAAAAATGTAAAGATTTTGGCTATGATACATATGTACTCACAGACCATAAGCTAATTGCACAGGCAGCACAAGCATCAGGCGTAGGCGTTTATATAGATACTTCTGATTACGAAAACGGCACAGAAAGATGTGCAGGTGCAGTATACAGTCGCAAGTTTGACGATTATGATTATTTTATTAATGTACAAGGTGATATGCCAGACGTAACACAAGAGATGGTTGAAAAGTGTGAATTCAGTCTAGGCAATCACTATCAAGTTAGCACAGTGTACACAGATATGCCAGAAGAAAAACAAAACGATCCTAGCTCAGTAAAAATGGTACGTGGCGGAGACTCTGCACTATGGTTTGGTAGAGGTATGACGGGTTACGGTTTATGGCACTTGGGTGTATATGGTTACACTAAGAATGCACTGCAATGCTACAACCATATGCGTATTGAAAAAGAAGAACGTGTTGAAAAATTAGAACAACTGCGTTGGTTAAAAAACGGTTGGCAAATTGGTTGTTTGAGTGTACAATTTAATGGTACTGAGATTAATACTCCTGAAGATGTAGAGACGTGGAATGCCCAACAAACACATTGACTTGTTTAAAGAAATGATTCCTGCGCTGGATGGCGGAATGCGTGAACTGTATGACGCAGCAGGTGAAGATGGACAAAAAGAAATCAAAGGCGACTTATGGAACCTCAATAGGTATATGAGTAGTGTTAAAGGCTCACGTGAAAAACAAGAACTTGCTGTGTTTAAAACAAACGAATACTACAACAAGAATTGGGCAGTACTAGGCAACAAAGAAGCAAAACTACAGTGGTACTTGTTATGTCAATGCGGTAACACAGGCAAAAGTGAATTTCATCCTTGGATAGGTTTTAAGAAAAAAGGTGCTGACAATAGCAAAGGTGTAAAACTACTAGAAAAAATTTATCCAAATATGAAACAAGATGAGATAGAGCTACTTGCAAATTTATCTACAAAAAAAGAACTTAAACAATTAGCAGAGGAGCACGGAATTGAAGGCTTCAAAATATGACCAAGCTACTAACCTTTGGATGCAGTTTAACAAGATATCATTGGCCAACTTGGGCTGATATATTAGGGTTTCATTTTGATAACTTCCAAAACTGGGCAAATAGAGGCGCAGGCAATAAACAAATATTTGAAAGATTTTCTGAAGCAGTATTAAAAAATCAATTAAATTCCAATGATGTCATTATAATACAATGGACCGACTATCACAGATTTGATAGGAAATACGACGATGCAAGTATGCACGAAAGCTGGTACCAAGGTGGTAATTTATTATTAGATACTGATATAGATCCGACAAAGATTTTTATTGCACGTAAATTATGGGACGAACAAAGTTATATACTACACACTTGGAATTATATTCACGCTGCTACAGCAATTGCAAAAAATTTGAAATGCAAAGTTTTTATGACATCTAGCATAGATTTACACCAAGACTTAACTGGAGATTTATCAATATATCAAAATGTAGTCGAAGACGGTAACTGGATAGATACTAATTTATATACTTGGTGCATAGATAATCATAAAGATAAATTAACAACGTTTGCTGGTGCAGGTGATTGGACAAACAAAAGTAAAATTATACAAGATCAACACCCTACACCTATAATGCATTACTATTGGTTAGAAAAGTCTATTGCACCTTTGCTTGAATTAAATTTAGATAAACAGTTTGCAGACGTTATGCAAACTGTCGTTGAAGATACGACAGACTTTTATAGTATAGGGCAAGCAATAGAAAATGCAGGCTACAATACAAATCAATTTTATCAACGAGGGTACTAATGTCCGAAAAGCCATTTACTTGTGAATACTGCGGTAGCGGATATGTAAGAGAAAAAACGCTTGCAGCCCATATGTGCGAAAAGAAACGCAGGGCTTTACAAAAAGATGAAAAACGTGTGCGACACGGATTTTATGCCTTTCAAAGATTTTATAAATTAAGTGCAGGCGCAAAGAAAGAAAAAACATATGAAGAATTTTGCAACAGTCAATACTACAACGCATTCGTCAAGTTCGGTTCGTTTATTAGTAATGTGCGCCCTTTATATCCTGAGCGTTACATTGATTATGTTGTCACTAGTGGAGTAAAACTTGATCATTGGTGCAGAGATGCATTGTATGAAAAATATGCATTAGACTTTATATTAAAAGAAGATGTAACTACAGCACTTGAACGTAGTGTAAAAACAATGATGGAGTGGGCAGAAGACAAAAGTGCTCCTTGGAATCATTACTTTTTGTACATAAGTCTTAACAAGGCAGTGTGGGATATAAAGGACGGTAAGATATCACCGTGGCTCATACTTAATTGTGCAAGTGGAAAAGAAATGCTAAGTAAGTTTAATGATGAACAACTAGAACTTGTATATCACGTGATCAACCCTGAACATTGGGCAATGCGCTTTAAGAGACTGCCCAACGATGTTCAACTTGTAAAAGATGTTGTAAAGGAATCTAATTTATGAAAATATTAATTATGGGTCTGCCCGGAGCAGGCAAAACTTGGCTTGCCGAAAGGTTGCAAAAACACTTAAATGACTGTGCGTGGTATAATGCAGATGAAGTGCGTAAAATGGCAAATGACTGGGAATTTAGTGAAGAAGCTAGAATACGTCAAGCTCGTAGAATGCGTAACCTAGCAGATTACGAAAAAGGATGCGGGCGTACTGTTATTTGTGATTTTGTATGTCCTACTGATCTTACTAGACATATTTTTGAAGCAGACGTTGTTGTATGGGTAGATACAATTTCTGAAGGAAGATTTGAAGATACAAACAAAATGTTTGAAGAACCGAAAACTTTTGATTTTAGAATTATAACACATCTAAAGGAAGAAACCGGAGACGTGGAAAGATTAGCAAATGCAATACAACAGATCAATATTTTAGAGACTGAAATAATAGCAGTATAATGGAAGATCGTGTAAGCAAGAAACGTCATTTAGCAAAAGCAATAACCTGGCGTTTGATAGCAAGTTTGACAACAGCAGCAATAGCTTTTTTATTTGGATTACCACCTAAAGCAGTAGGCGCTGTATTTGTTATAGATTTAATAATAAAGTTTATAATGTATTACGTACACGAGCGTATATGGTATAAACACATTCGTTACGGAGTAAAAGATGAGTTTTGATTGGAAAAAGCCTACTGCGCAAATGCTGGGCAGATGGCAACCGTGGCACGATGGTCACACAGCACTATTTAAAAAAGCACTATTAGAAACAGGTCAAGTATGTATTATGATTCGAGATGTCGGAGGTATTGTAGGTCAAGATGCTGGCGGCGGCCGCACAGTAAAGCAAGATGATAACCCGTTTGATGTGGAAACAGTAACACAGAATATTGTACAAGGATTAGCAAATCAAGGCTTTACAGAAGGCGAAGAATATGTTATAATGTTTGTACCAAACATAGTTGACATTAGTTATGGTCGCGGCGTAGGTTATACATTTACACAACACGACTTGGGTGAAGAGATACACAATATTAGTGCAACACAGATAAGAGCACAGTTGAGAGAAGAAGGCAAGTTATGAATTTAGTTTACTATCCAGATCCGTTTTTAGACAAGCAAGTTGCAGAAGTTGATTTAGAAAACCCTACATTTGACCCTGCTGAACTAAAAAAAGAAATGGTAGACTTAATGTTATCTAGTAATGGTATTGGCCTGAGCGCAAATCAAGTTGGTTTAGATGCACAAGTATTTGTTATGGGCGACAGCTTAGAGAATAGTACTATTTGTATTAATCCAACTGTTCTACAGTATACATCAGAAACTATTTTAGATGTTGAAGGATGTCTAAGCTTTCCTAATATTTTTGTCAAAGTAAAACGTCCAAAAGAAATACTTGCAAAATGGTACAATGAGAATTTAGAAGAACAGGTTGTAAAAATTGAAGGGTATAGTGCAAAATGTTACTTACACGAATGGGATCATTTACACGGCATAACGTTTAAAGATCGTGTATCAAAAATAAAATGGGATATGGCTACAAAAAAAGCACGTAAATTGGAGAAGCATCTTGCCTGATATTGATATCGACTTTGCAGATCGCAGTGTTATACTAGACAAGATACAACACCGTGTGGCAAAATTAGATACAGATAAGAAACACAATACAGGAATTTATGTAACAGAAATTCCACATAATCCTATTGACAACTTATCAACAATCGAACATAAAACAGCAGAAGATAGAGGCTATTTTAAATTAGATTTTTTAAATGTAAGCATTTATAAAAACGTTAAGAGTAACGAACATCTACAACAACTTATGGATAAGGAACCATTATGGGATTTATTAACAGAGCCAGAATTCAGCAACAACTTATTTCACGTAGGCGAACACAGTACAATTCTACAGCAAACGAAACCCAAATCAGTAGAACAACTAGCAGCAGTCCTAGCGATGATACGTCCTGCGAAGAGGCATCTTGTCAACGAAACTTGGCAAACGATACTAACAGAAGTTTGGAAAAAACCCGAAGACGGTAGCTATTACTTTAAGAAAGCACACGCAATAAGTTACGCAATGGCTGTAGTAATACATATGAATTTATTGTGTGAAGAATTTACTACTTAGGTTTTCTTACTAGCTGTACACTTCTGCGCTTTACACGCTTTACAGCTAAATTATTGAGATTAACAACAGGTCCAATTGTTATCTTAACATCTTTAGAGTTCATTGTAACTATAGAATATTTAAATTGGTCCATTTCTTTTCTTAGAAATATATTAATAGGAATGAGTCTATTTGACTCCCACCACCATATATCTCCTAATTCTAAAAATTGACTTTGTTCTTTTTTTGATTTTAAATCTGTGTAAACATACATTGATGTTACTGTTTGATCCTGATTAATGATGATACCGATATATTCGTTACCCCCATAAGTAACCACACTTAAGAACGGAAAATTTTCTTGTATATCTTTTGTTAACATTTTATTCCGATAAATACATTATGCAACTAACACCTAGATATTTAGTCTCAAATTTAACCAAGCTTCGTTCAAATGAAAGCGGATTCATAGTGGAGTATAGACCAGTGTACAGTAGACAATTACAAGTTTTTAAAGGCATAGATAATGTCTTAGATTTTAGATTATATAACGCAGATCAGCGTCCAATACCAATGACAAATTATACTCCCAAGTTTGTTGCATACGATGAAAATCAAGTGTTAGTAATCGAAAAGGACGGAGTTGTGCAAGACGACGGTTCGAGCGAAATCAAAGGCAAGTTCAGTGTTACTATAACAGAAAATGAATTACTTAATATAAAGCAACAATTTCTTTCCTATAACATTTATTTGGTTGATGCAGATAGCAATAAAGTATTGACATACAATCATAGTAATTTTGACAACGATGCAACAATTTATGTAAATGCAAAAACATTTCCTGGACCTCTTGCAACGTATCAAGTTACACAATTTGAACAAACAGAAGTAGGTACAGATCAGTGGATATCAGAAACAATTGATGCTCAACCTGGTATAAACGGTAATGAAGCACTACATACCGCAGCGGCGTATACTAGTTCTTATGTAGGTAATATAGTAGTACAAGCAACACTAGATAATCAAGTAACCGAAAGCACTAACTGGGCAGACATTGCAACAATGACATTCAGCGGTACAGAAACAGAACCGTTACCAGTAAATTTCAACGGTGTGTTTAGTCATTTACGATTCAAAGCAAATTCAAATCCTGCTGATAAAATTACAAAAATTTTAGTAAGAAATTGATTGACATAAATTAGCAACTACGCTATAATAATACTATGAGTGTAGTAGCCGAATCAGTTCTGACATACCTGCCTGCTAAGAGGAAACAAACTCCTAGCGGCTGGCTATCATTCAATGCGCCCTGTTGCCATCACAACGGCCACTCAGCTGATAATAGAGGCCGAGGAGGACTAATAAGCAATCCTGACGGAGGTGTAAGTTATCATTGTTTTAACTGTGGTTTCAAAGCCTCGTGGCAACCTGGGCGTAACTTTTCACACAAGATGCGAAGGCTCTATCAATGGATGGGAGCGCCTGACGATATAATCAACAAGGTGGCACTTGATGTGATGCGAGAGAACGAGGGCGTTGAAGCACTAGAACGTATTGCTCAACTGCCCACGTTCGACTCTGTACCGTTGCCAGAAGATGCTGTTAGACTTGCAGACTATCAATGGGCAGAGCCAGGTACTATACCAGAGCGTATGGTAAATGTGTTTCAGTATATGCTAGAACGCAATCTACGTATAGACGACATTGACTATCATTGGTCACCTAGTTTAGGTTATCGTGATAGGCTTATTATTCCTTTCTATTATGAAGGTAGAATAGTAGGCTGGACTGCTCGTGCTATCACACCAGATAAGAAGCCTAAATACTTAACAGAAGTGCAACCTGGCTATGTGTTTAACCTAGACGAACAACGACATAACAAAGTATTTGCTATTGTTTGCGAAGGACAAATAGATGCACTACACGTAGAAGGATGTGCGCTAGGAGGCAGTGAAATATCTGACCAACAATCACTGCTGCTAAATAAGCTACAGAAGGAAATAATTGTTGTACCTGATAGAGACAAAGCTGGCAGCAAATTAGTAGAGCAAGCTATTGAACTAGGATATTCTGTTTCAATGCCTGAATGGGCAGATGATATTAACGATATAGGAGATGCAGTACAACGTTATGGTAGATTGTATACGTTACATAGTATTGCTACACAATCAGAAGAGTCGCCTTTGAAAATAAGACTGAGAGCAAAAAAATGGTTCACAAAATAAAAAAGATCCTAAAAAAGATATGGAGTTGGATTGCTTGGCCGTACTATAAGATAAAAGAAGAAATTGCTTATAGACGTAAAATTAAGGAACTCAAGAAAAGAGATCCATTTATATATAAATGATAGAAAACTTAGGACCATACCAAGTATTAAGTTACTATACTCAAACGTTCTCTACGCCTAAAGTAGATACAGAAATTCACGTGCGTCATATCAAAGAAAGAGGACAAACAAGAGTTGAAGAAGTTGTCTTTACTTCCTACAATTCAAAAGGTCAAGAAGTAAAACATAATCCACATATGCCAAAGGTAGATATTATTGTATGATTATTTGGGGAATGGTTGGTAACAGTCACGATGCTAGCCTAGGAATTTTTAAAGGTGACAAACTGCTATGGGCAAGTCTATCAAAAGATTTCTCAGGCATTGCTAATGACCCTAATCATAATAAAGAACAGATTGCATATGCCCTAGACAAATACGGAGTACCTGAGCAAGTTATATGGTACGAACGTCCCCTATTAAAAACACTACGTCAGCTGTATGCAGGCCAGGGTTGGTTACTTAAAGAAAATAATATACGTAGTTATCTAAAGCAATATAATATATGTTGTCCCATTTTGTATACCCAACACCATCTTTCACACGCTGCTTATGCTTATTACACTCAGCCCTATGACGATTGTGCTGTTATATGCTTAGACAGTATTGGAGAATTTGAGACCCTGACCATATGGCACGGCAAGAACAATCGACTTAAGAAGATACATTCACAAGGGTATCCACATAGCCTAGGACTTTTCTACAGTGCTATGACACAACGTATGGGGTTACAAGCACAACGTGACGAATATCTAGTGGCACAGTATGCAGAAAAAGGTAGCAAAGAAAGACTGTTCAAAGTAATGTGGGATGAGATTATATCAATGCAAGGCTTAGGTGTAGACCCTAAAGTTACCCTACACGAAAATTTACACAGGGGATGCAATTGGTGGCGTCCTGGGTTGTGTAGCCAGCAGGATATATACGATATAGCAGCAACCACCCAAGCAATATTTGAGTACTGTTTAATGAACCTAAGTGAATGGGCTCGCAAAGAAACAGGTAGCTCTAACATAGCATTAGCAGGTGGCGGCGCACTTAATAGACAGGCAGTTGAAAAAATTAAACCACGTTGGAATAATGTATGGGTTCCTACTAATCCTGGTGATCCGGGATCGTGTATCGGTGCAGTATTAGCAAAGACAAAACAAAAAACAACACTTGACAATATATGGTATCAGAAAGTATAATTACAATATGACAAGACAAAATACAGATTACGGTTATGATATACAAAAAGTATATCTTGAAATGATGTTAACAGATGCAGAGTCGTTTGTTCGCTGTCAGGCTGTGTTTAATCCAGACACGTTTGACCGAAAGTTGCAAGCACCTGCAAAATTTTTAAATGATTATGTAACAGAACATAATGCACTTCCTACATTTGAAATGATTAATGCTGCTACAGACAGCAACTTAAAAGACCCAGGGCAACTACAGGAGAATCATTATGACTGGCTACTTCAGGAGTTTGAAACATTCTCCAGACACAAGGCTTTGGAAGCGGCCATCCTTACTAGCGCAGATCTGTTGGAAAAAGGGGAGTATGGTCCGGTTGAGGATTTGGTTAAGAAAGCAGTACAGATTGGTTTGCAAAAAGATCTAGGTACAGACTACTTTGCAGATCCTAGAAGTAGACTAGAAGCAATCAAAGACAAAAACGGACAAGTAAGCACAGGTTGGCCGGCACTAGATAAGAAACTGTTTGGTGGCTTTAACAGAGGTGAGCTTAATATCTTTGCAGGTGGTTCAGGTTCGGGTAAGAGTTTGTTCTTGGCTAACTTGGGCGTGAACTGGGCACTAGCAGGTATGAACGTAATTTACTTGACATTTGAGCTTTCAGAGAATCTAGTTAGTATGCGGCTTGATTCAATGACTACAGATATTCCAAGTCGTGATGTTTTTAAGAGCATTGACGATGTTGAAATGAAAGTAAAGATGATTGGCAAAAAGTCAGGTGCATTCCAGGTCAAGTATATGCCCACTGGCAAGAACGCAAATGACATTAGAAGTTATTTGAAAGAATATGAGATCAAAACAGGCAAGAAGGTAGACGTATTGCTTGTAGACTATTTGGACTTGATGCATCCGATAGCAGCTAAGATTAGTGCAGAGAACTTGTTTGTTAAAGACAAGTATGTGTCAGAAGAACTACGTAACTTGGCTATGGAACTGAACTGTTTGTTTGTAACAGCATCGCAGTTGAACAGGAGTTCGGTTGAAGAGATTGAGTTTGATCATTCGCATATCTCAGGTGGTATTTCAAAGATCAATACAGCAGATAACTTAATCGGTATCTTTACAAGTAGAGCAATGCGTGAACGTGGACGCTATCAAATACAGCTAATGAAGACTAGAAGTTCAAGTGGCGTTGGACAAAAGATCGACTTAGAGTTTGATGTAGACAGTTTGCGTATTAGAGACTTAGGAGAGGATGAAGAGTATCAAGAGTTTAACAAACGTAAGTCAACCGTGTTTGATCAAATCAAACGCAGTAGTGGCGCACCTATAGAAGAAGGACAACAACGAGAAGATCCAACTGAGGGTGATACTGTAGGTAAAATACGTGCCCAAACAGATTCAACAAAACTAAGACAATTTCTCAATAATTTAGGAGACGAATAAATCTCGATGCTAAATACTCTTGCGCAATGTATTGCGCACTAGGCATACAAAGACAAGCAAGAGGCTAAAATGGCAACAGATTTAGAAAACATACAAAGGCTATTAGATAGATTTATTAGGCCTGTCCCACCCGGACCCGAATATCAAAATCGTCTGGCAGAAGAATTTGAGCTCATCCTGAACCAGCGTTTCACTGATTACTTCCTTCAAATTTGTGACATCATTGACCTAACCCAAGACCTTACTCATATGACTAGAGGTTCGGCGGGTTCAAGTCTTGTGTGCTACTTGTTGGGTATTACAGATGTAGACCCAATTGAGTGGAACATACCTGTGGCACGGTTTATGAATCCTTTAAGGGACGACCTGCCCGATGTTGATATAGACTTTGAACATTGGCGTCAAACAGAAGTAATGGAACGCATTTTCAAAAAGTGGCCAGGCAAAACGGCAAGGTTAAGCAATTACGTGACCTATAAGGAGAAGTCAGCCCGCCGAGAAGCTGCAAAGCGACTCGGAGCCACAGGTAATTTACCACGCAACTTTACATATGAATCAGTAGGAGTTGATCCTACAGAAGCGAAGCGTATAGAACGCAAGCTCATAGGCAAGAAGCGAGCAATATCAAAACACTGTGGAGGCATCGTAATGTTCACTAGGCAATTACCTAAATCACTAATATCACAAGACAACCAAATACTACTTGACAAACACGAAGTAGAAGACCTTGAACACCTCAAGGTAGACATACTTGCAAACCGTGGACTATCACAACTACTAGAGATAGATCCTGACACTGCATTGGCGGATTATCCTGCATACGACGACCGTACAGCAGCCTTACTAGCTAGAGGCGATGTACTAGGCGTAACACAAGGAGAAAGCCCTGCTATGCGTAGATTATTTAGAGCTATACAACCTACGTCAGTATATGACTGTGTGTTTGCAACAGCAATGATAAGACCAGTTGCTATGAGCGGCAGACAAAAGGCCGCAGTATTTCAAGACTGGTCACAAGAAGCAGTACAAGACTCGATAGTATTCGAAGACGATGCTATTGATATTATATCAAACATTATCGGCGTTGATATGTATGAAGCTGATATGTATAGGAGAGCATTTGCTAAAAAGAACGATGAAAAGATACTTGAATTTGTTGAAAGGCTGGGCAACAACCCACGCAAAGCAGAAGCTATGGCAGCCCTGCAAGAACTCAGCGGCTTTGGTTTATGCAGAGCTCACGCAGTTAATCTTGGACGGCTCATATGGGCCTTGGCCTACTGCAAAGCACACAAACCAGAAGAATTCTGGAGAGCAAATCTCCGACACTGTCAAGGCTCCTACAAACCGTGGGTATATCAATGCGAAGCGCATCGCAAAGGAATAGACACCAAACCAGGATGGTGGCAACAGGGATTTATTCCCGGCTGCGGAGTAAGATCAAACTTCCTTGAACGTGTGGACTTTGCAGGTGTTATTGCCAATGGTAGAGTATTCCGTGGTCGTGGCAATCGTTGGGTAACATTCCTTACATTGGGCACCGACTACGGTGAATACATAGACGTAACAATACAACGTCCGTTTGCATATCGTGACGGAGATGTAGTTGTAGGTTCAGGTTCGATACGCCATTCAAACAATTCAGACTACATACAGTGTACAGATCAAAAACTTTATACACTGGGAGAATGGTACAAACGTGTTGAGAACGATTAAAGCAAACGAACAATATTTGATAGACGATGATCCTGTGCGCCCACATATACCTTTTGAACAACGGGTGCGCAACGGAAGAACTGTGTGGATATTAGAAGGCACAGACGGTACTGTTCGAAGTGTAGTGTGTACAGCACTGTGTGACAGAGTACCACAGAACGAACAGGATCTAGATTGTGTAGGTGAAGATGTATGTGTGTTCTACACTGTTTGGAGTTATGATCGAGGTGCAGGTAGAGACATCATATTTGGCGCTCAACGTGCTATTAGTGAACGTACACCTAGTGTGAGCCGTTGGGTAACACTATCACCTCTAACTGAAATGGCAGAACGCTTTCACATACGCAACGGAGCACACTTTGTGGATCGAAATGAACTGTGTCAAAATTTTGAATATCCTGCGATAAATAATACACAAGGAGAACCAGTATGACTGAAATGACAACACTATTTGTTACTGATCGACACAAAGCAACGTTCCGTATACAAGTGCCCACACAGTTGGCAACCTTTCCACTAGATGAAGAATCCGCAGCAGAACCCCTATTGGAAACGCTAGAACCAGATGTTCGTGCAGCAGTTGTGAGTGCTAAAATTCGTTGTCTCAAGGAGGCAAACCGATGAACGGACGACTGAGTGCTGTTGATGTTGCAGCAGCAAACACAGCAGAAACTGTGTATGAAGCACCCAATGACATAAAGTATGCCACAGTGAGTGTGAGTGTTTGCAACAGAGGTCCTGCCACAGCTCAAATCACTATTTCAGGAAGTACCACAGACAACACCATTGATGTAGCAAACATCATAGAGTATGCTGTAGAAATCCTTCCCCACAATACACTAGAACGCACAGGCATCATTGTGCCACAAAGCGAATTCCTAGTAGTAGAATCAACCACAGCAGACATATCAGTTGTTGTAATGGGCGCGGAAGTACCTCAATAGCGCGAAGCGTTTAAGCCCAAAAAACGGCGAAGCCGCCTGCGCTAGAGCTACAACAGCCGCGAAGCGGTAAACGCTTTTACGCCAGAAAATACAGCGTTTACCTACAGCAAAAAACACTACTAGCCCACTACAACGATACTATACGCACATACACAATCAATTTTCTCTCAACCATAGCGACAGACTGAAAACAATGCGCTGCAATGCCCCTACAACATAGATTAGCAAAAAGATGAGTCTTTAGACATCAACCACAATGGGTTTAAATGACTTTGAGTCTGATAATACTAGTAGTGCTACAAGTTGATCCCTTGACGATTCAAACTCTAGTTCTGTCGCGCTTGTTTGATAACACTCTATACCGTGATCGCAGTATAAGTCTATGGTAGCACAGTATGTGACTGACTCTTTGAGCGTTTGTGTTCTTGGCTCTGGATCGTATATGAGTTTTATTTTATACATAAGCAATAATAGTAGTGCGCACAGTGTGTCAGCTAGTTTGCAGAATGTATGTTAGCTATACCAAAGCATACTGTTGACAAGTGTTCAAACTGCGAGTAAGCACTGTACGCACACACTTACTTATGCTTGAGATACGTTGATTGCCACAGTTAAGAGGTTCTCGTAGCACACACTATATGAGCAGGCTCATATAGCACTTCACTAGCGTTCGTGCTGTTGCTGCGCTTAAATAGTGTATGACTAGGATTATACTACTCGTGACCACACTGGTGTGCTACACACTATCAGTTACTACACTGGATGATCAGATGCGTGTACGCAATAGAGTGCGAGGACGCCCGAAATGGGTTCTGCAACCAAAAAAATAGCTGCGCAGTTTTTTCTAGGGAAGTACTTATAGAAGTGAGGTGGTGATTTTGCATCACCCAATTTTTAAAATGCGCCGTTAAGCATTAAGCTGTAGTTTAGCAATTTTTAATTTATATACCCCTCACCCCTCGAGAAAAAATTTTTTTATTTTCTCACCCCGCGGTCATAAAAAAAGGCCCCGTAGGACCTTTAGTCTTCAGCGTAGTCTGTCGCCACTTGCGGTAGTGTCTGCTCCGCGTCAGTTGCAGTACTCTAGTCTAACCTAGAGCCTGCGTAAGCAGTAAAGCCATAACGCTTGAACACATCAGCGGCTGCTCGTGCACCTGCTTCTAGTGTGTCTATGTTCTGCGTAGGATACTTTGAGGGGTTCCATATAGAGAACACACGCTGCCAGTCCTGCTCTATGCCTGCCTGCTTGAGCAAGCGTCCTAGTTTGGTGTTGCCCTTTAGGCGCACACCATTGTGCTCGTAGATGTTAACCCAAGCAAAGCCACACGCACCCCAGCCACCGTTGGGGAAGTATTGCTTTTCGAATTGGTCAGCTGCCGCATAGGCTGCGTCTTGTGCTTCTACAATCATTGCTTTAAGATCTTGTACGTTCATATCAATTAGCCCTCTTGCTATGTTTAACTTACTCTTACAGTATGCACTCGAAAGCGCATACTGTCAACCATTATTTTCCTATGCTTCGTATACTGTAGGACGTTGGATTGCGTTCGCATCACAGTAGATGTTTAGCTCGTCCAGTACACTAGTGAGGAAGTTATACTTCTTCTGCGCTTCACGTGCAGATATTTCTCCGTCACAGTGCAGGTTCTCAGGTGATAGTTCTGAGTCCAGCTTGTGCCCAATTGCTTGTGCGCTTTGTGCGTCTAGTGGGAACTCAATGCCCGGAGTGTTGAAGATAGCGTTCCAGCTGTTCATTTGCTCTACATAGTTGGTGAGCACGTTGCCTGGTTCACGCATTGTAGCGTCTAGGATCTTGCCTGGCTTGAATACAGGAGCAACATACATCTCAAATGAACGACAAGGTTGACGATCCCAATACTTGCCTTGCTTGGTCTTAGGCGCAACACCGTGCTTCTGTTTGTACGCATCGAAGAAGCGAGGCGCATCACAGTCGCCTTCTAGGTATGCAGTGCCACCTTTCTGATATGAGTAGGAAGAGATATCGTTTGCAATGCCCAGATCAATCAGCTCTTGCTTCTTGACTGCAAGCCATTCGTGTCCGGAATCAACAGCCCAAATATAAGTTTTCATCGTTTTGCCCTCGTTTGTTTAACTTACAAATACTATAATAACATCAATACAGGGTTTGTCAACCCCTAATTTAAGAAATCTTCCTTGAGTATTTCCAGCATACGCAGTGCTTCTGTGCGAGCCTGATCGATCGCATCGTCTACGAGATCGTCTACTTGTACTGGATCTTCAGCTAACCACTTCTCGGGACTCTCTGCTACAATTGATCCTAGGTAGCTCTCTCCCATAACCTTGCCGTCGTATTTGGCCTGGACTCTACAGATCATATGCTGCCAGTAGCCACTCTCTAGGTTCTCAATCAACTCTGGATAGTAGTCTGCGTCTGTGTCGAACAGTAGATCCAACTGGGTGTCGTCGGGTGCAAATGCAATCTCAACAATGAACTGATCTCGATCGAACTGTTCTTCTACCACATAGTTGGAGTTGTTTTCAAAAAAGGTATGTGTCATTCTTCTTCTTTCTGAGCTGATTCGATCAAGCTCTCTAGAGTTGTATCAAAGGAGTTCCAGCTGGAACCAAACGAGAACGCACCGTATGCGTCTCCTGTGTCGTGCAGTCTGGGGAAGTGCTCTTGGAAAAGTTCAGCAGCCTCTTGACCCAGTGCTGAGAGTTCTTCTTGGATCTGCTCCAAGCGTTCTATTGCTTCGACCTTGCTCATCTTAGTACTCCTCACCAAAGTCTGCCCACTCCTGTTCCCAGGTAGGCTGCCCATCGTCTTCGTCAAAGAAGCGTTCGCTCCACTCGTTGCAGTCAAGCATATCCTCAACATCATCTGTTGACATATACTTGAGGCAAGCCGTCAGCATTGACTCTGCTGACACGATGCCGTTGTCTACAAGCTCTAGTGCGATATCTCTTGAATTTGCCATTGCGTTTGCCCTCGCTTTGTTTAATTTATGCTTACAGTATATGGTCAACGATCTCGTTTGTCAACCATTATCTGCGGATTACTCTAGTGTTTAGAACCACACCGTAGCAGTTGATGTCTACAACTTCGGCATAGTTACCGTGGCGGATAACTTCTTGCTTGCACACTCGATTGGCATTGTTAGCGCCAGCGGCATAACCCGGACGGTGTCTTTCGTTGATTGGATTGTGTTCGCTGCCCCAGCCACCTTCTACACGACCAACTTCTTCAGTTCGATCTTTGTAGAGTTCGTTAAAGATGAGTGCAGTACCTAGTGCGATCAACACTTCTTCAGTGCCGCCTGCCTGTGCAGTACCTGGCGCTGTTGCACAACCGATTGTGCTGCCTGCGATTGCTAATACTGCTAGTGTCTTTTTGAATGTGTTCATTTGTTTACCCTTTGCCCTAACTGTTATATACAGTATATGATCTAAGATCTCGTTTGTCAACCGATTATTGCAACAAAGATTCCTAAGATAATCAATAGGTTAATTGTGTTGCTTGCTAAGTCTATGAAAAGATTACGCATTTTTTTACTCCTTAGCATAGGTCTGCCTGCCAGTATGTTCCGTCAAATGTTGCTGTCAAAGCACCTAGCGGAAAGTCTTTGTGCTCAAAGATAATGTAAGGAGCACTAGTAAACTCACAAATCTTTTGGGTGTGGATGTTTACTTCTGAAAGTGGAATCAAACGCTCGTCTTGTGTTTGACGGAATGTTGCGCTGTTAAAAACTCTAATCATTGTGTAAGCCCTTCTTACTGTGTTGCCCTATACATATAATATAGCGCATCTACTCTCGTTTGTCAACCATTTTTTTAATCTTTTTTCAAAAAAAAAGCCCGGGTTTCGGATGAGGGCATATCCTACTTCCCGGGCTACTGTGTTGGATGAGCGTGAGGGCTTGCTCTATCCAACTACCTTAGGGGTCCGGCTTCTAACGGCCTTCTTCCCTTGAGCAGCGATGAGGGCGGTCGCTGCTGCAACTGTGTGCGGAGCGTGAGGGCTATGCTCTACGCATCACAGTGTTCTCGGCCATAGCTTCCCATTTTGTAGGAAACGCTTTGGCCAAGTCCGCTACCTTGAGTACTGTACGAAGTGACAGCTCTCTAAGGCGATTCTTATTGACATCTACGAAGTCTACGATCTCGTCTTTGACTTCTTGATCAAGTGCGTAGTCTTGGAGCATACCGTCCTGGACCACTTGCTTGATGCGCAACATCTTGTCACGCTCTGTGTCAATGGTAAGGTCCATATAGTGGCAACGTGATTCTAGCGCACTCAAGTGCTCACGCAACTTGCCTTTGACCTTGTCAAACTTCAGGTTAGTAATAAAGATCGCACTTGCTTCGAACTTGAAGCTGTCTGGCACGCCTTCGTTACGCAACTTGAAGCTGTCGGTGTTCCAGTGGATTGTTCTAGTCTTCTTAGAGTCTAGAGCAGCCTTTAGAATGTTCAGACTAAGCTCTTCTTGGAAGATGCTATCACAATCGTCAAACACCACAACGTTGCCTTTATTGGCCATATTGAAAAGCTTACAGTAGAGTCCGATTGGACTCATTGCGCCTTTAATGACCTCAAAAGACTTTCCGGAACCAAGAGCCTCCATAGTCTTGTAACGGTCTAGTACTTCTTCTACACCGTGACTCTTGCCTACGCCCGGAGGGCCGGAGACGATCATAGCTCGAACATCTCCCTTCTTGACGGCTTTGGTCATATCCTTGAGCATCTCAAACCGTTCGCGGATGCGCTCTACAATTTCAGCGTCTGACTCTTCGCGCTCAGTTGTCTTGACGTCTTGACCAACTAGCTCGTAACCCTCCGGGCCAGCAACCTTGATCTTGATGTTGCGATCCGGAAATCCGTTTACTGCTGAACCATCGACTGTTACGTAACCGCCTTTGGCTCCAACTTTAAACTCTTCGACCATTGGAAAGACTAGACCTGTTACATCTGTGTCTTTGCCTCTGATCTTATATGTGCCTTCAGTAATCCTAATGTTTGTCATATTGCCCTCTGTGTTTGCCTAACTATTAATAACAGTGTATGATCAATCGTCAGTCTTGTCAACCAAAAATTAACCAAATGACGAAAAAAGTTACGCCTACCCAAACCGTAGTGTAGAGCAGGCTGTGTACGCACTGTTCAATGAACCCTACAGGTGAGTTGCAAGCGTGGCACTTACCTGCGAAGAAGTTCTTGTCTAGTGTGTGACATTTTGGACAGAAGCTCATTATAATATCCACGCAATGAACGCTATCACGAGCACGTATGGTGCAAGCTTCCAGCCAATTTTAAATCCAGCAGCGATGACCATCCATACCACTGCAATCGAGAAACCCAATGCCAGCAGCGCCAGCAGCGAGTCAAGAATAAGTCCAGGTTGGTCTAACATTACGCCTCCTCCCCGAATATCTCGTCCCAGTTGTCGATGCCAGTCTTGTAAAACTCGCGATCGTCTGCTGAGAGATTTGGGAATGCGTTTTGAACCAGCGCACCTGCTTCGTAAGCAGCAACCTGCTCGTCCGTGATATCTAAATCACGAGTGTTAACGGAACCGTTGAATGGATTAGTACGTGTGATAAGCATAGTAAGCCCTCTTGCTATTTCCTAACTGTTATATACAGTATATCATCTACTGCACGGTTTGTCAACCACTTTTTTATCTTTTTTTGGTGCGCCCGGACGGACTCGAACCGTCACGCTCTAAAGCGAGGGATTTTAAGTCCCTTGTGTCTACCAATTCCACCACGGGCGCAATCTTGGCCTGCCCTGTAGGATTCGAACCTACGACCCACAGCTTAGAAGGCTGTTGCTCTATCCAGCTGAGCTAAGGGCAGTTATTTGGTGGGCCCTCCGAGACTCGAACTCGGAACCTACGGATTATGAGTCCGGTGCTCTAACCAATTGAGCTAAGAGCCCGTGTTCTTTACGCTAACTCCATCTCATATTGGCGCTCCATATCAGCTTCGTAAGCTGCAAGGCGCTCTTCATATTTTTGAAGGATGTGCTCGACAGCAGTTTCGAGCAGTGGATCATCAAGCACGAGTGATTGGATCTTTTGTAGGTCTTCTACCATTTCGATTAGATCGTTCATTACTTCACCCATACGTGGTTGTATTTGGTTGGCATATTCTCACAGCTATAGTTGCTGGTGCCAAAGAACGTTGAAGGATAGTTTTCAACGGTGATGCACGTATCAGTTGAGTAACTCATATGCACATCTGGAATAGACATTGCGTAATCTGCGCCTACGAAAAACAGCATACCAATCACGCCGCCTAGTGCTAAACTTTTAATTGTTTGTAACATCTGCTACCCTCTTTCTAACTTATACAAACATAATAGCAAAAAGGGGCGACATTGTCAACCCCTTATTTGCATTTTTTTAAGTTTTTATGAAAAAACTTTTGCTCGGCTACCGTTTACATCACGAGCGGTGACTGCATAACGAGTCTTGCCAGTTGTAGCAACGTCAGTTTTAACGTTCAAGCCGGCTGCTCGCAGTTCGCTCATACGTGCAGGTAGTTGCTGGATACCAAATCGCGCCTTTGCATCTGCAGCGGTCAGCGTACGGCCAGTACCACGAAGATATGTTTCGAGGAAAGCCTTTTGGTTAGTTTTGATAGTAGTAAAGCTCATTAAATTGCCTCCTTTAGGCCTAGTTAAAAATACACTTATCTCTAAGTGTTGTGTACATAGTAACACCAATTGTGCTACCTGTCAACCTCTTTTTATACAGTATTTGGAGAAAGATCGTGTAGATCTACTTCTTCTTCGTCCTCATCCTCATACTCTGCAAGCATATTCTCTAGATCAAACTCGCTCACAAGGTAGTCCGGGATAACGTCGCGAACGTTATTGCTGTTGCAGGCGTCATACTCATAGTAGTCGTCGCCACCGTCTGAGTCCCAACAGCCTACAAAGCACATACCTGTTTCTAAGT
>Ga0255777_10000062_pt1 | contig 94790 bp, 88 predicted proteins | sample 101ome_15_FD_179975 | JGI IMG/M metagenome (GOLD analysis project Ga0255777, IMG submission 179975) | Coastal salt marsh microbial communities from the Groves Creek Marsh, Skidaway Island, Georgia - 101402AT metaG (version 2) | ecosystem: Environmental > Aquatic > Marine > Intertidal zone >... | reverse complement strand
CATCGCTTGGAGCGAGAAAAAGAAAGAAGAAACAAAGTGAGTACAATGAGTTATACTTATACAAAGAAGTTTTGAAACTACTTATGAAGGAAGGAATAGTCAAATGAAGACCCCAGAAGATTTGCTCAGAGAGAATGTAAGAGATTTGATCTCTCTTGTCAAGAAGAGAAACAAGAATAAAGTCTCTGAAGAAACACAACTACGTCAAATTATTAGAGAATTTTTGAAGCACGAACTCAAAGAGGCTTCAACTCCCGACAATGATCCTGCACCACACAAGTCTACTGGTATCAATGTGCTGGAAGATCTTCTAAAGAAGATTATTCCTCAAATTGAAGATGACTATAAACTTCTTACTACTTCTGAAGAACAGCGTGAGTCTTACCGCGCTCACATCATTCAGGCTACTGTTCAGACCCTTACACCTGTTGAACTCAACAACGATGCACCAGAAGACGCCCCACAAGGCGAACTTGATGAAGAAGTTGATGTTCAGATCTCCGACGATGAGGGCGAAGATGACATGTTCATTGACATCAATCCCGAAAAACCCAAGGAAAAAGAAGAAGAAGAGGATCCAAGGGACGCTTTCGGCATCGAAGGTAAAGATACCACAGGTCGTAACATGGCGTATACAACTTTCAAGAAAATTGAATCTCAAATCATTGATGCTTACGACATGCTCTCTAATCCCGAAGATCAAGAAATTTTCTTTGACTACCTAATTGCCAACCTTAAACTCTACTTTGATAAGTTTGAAGGTGAGATCCAGCCTAATGTTGAAGAACCTACCAACCAAGCCTACGACACGGCTAAGCAAGAACAGCCTGTTGACGGTGGAGAACAATTAGATCTAGAAATCTGATTGACAACTGACGATCTTGTGTTATGATCTATCTATGAAGAAGAGAAGATCAAAGTACAAACACAAAAGTATTATTAATAAATTATTAAATAATAATATCATAAATGAAAGTAATTTAACATTCATTGATAGTCTTTCATTAGAAGATTTGATTGCTGTTAAATTAGAACTCTCAGCAAGACACATAAATAATAAACTTTATGCTTTCAACTTGTTGTCAAACACAAAGAAACTAGTTAAAGAAGCAATCATAAAGTTTGCTATCAGTGCTACTGACTCTAAGATGGATGCTGCTAGGTTTCTTGGAACTGACTATGAAACTCTGCATAAACTAGTTAGAGAGTACGACTTGCAGGAGTTCTTTGATGAAATTAATAATTGAAAACTTCAGAAGGTTCTTGACAGAACAAAATTTTATTTCTGAGATTCCATTAGAACAAGATGATGAGGGTAACATTATTCTTTATCACGTTTCTAGTGTAGAAGACATTGAAGAACTAGACCCTGACATTGCTGCAAGAAATCTTAAGAATTACACTCAGCAAGAATACAGAAGTTGGGATAGACCAAGAGTTTTCTTTTTTACTCGTCTCGGACAAGAAGACACAGGCATTGGAAGAATTGAAGGTGTCCCCTATCGTGTTAGGCTGAGACCAAACCAACTCTATCCAGTCATGGATGACCCAGCAGGTTTATCCTCAAAGCAAGAACAGCAGAACTGGATGGAAGCAAACATTCCAGAATTTGCTGAGAAGATGAAGACAGCCGAAAAGTGTTCCGTCAGTGAGCGCTACAATGAATGGCACATCTGTACCAAGACAGAAGATTCAGATGGGCTCTACTACACAAAAGAGCGTCATGCAGGTGACACTCTCATGGTTGATAATCCTAGGTTCCATCATTTAAAGCCAAACACATACGAAATGGTTGCCAACCTAGCCGAAGAACGTTATAATAGTATAGGATTCATTTACCCACAGAGCAACCAACAAGACAATCAAATTGTCGCACTGTGGCGTAAGGTTCCAGCCGAGAAACTAGACAAAGAATTTTACTAGGAGGTTCTATGATTGGCAAGAACGTTTGGACTAAGTTTGGAGACCACTGCCTTCGTTTTGGGAAGGTAGTAGAAGAGAGAATTCAGAACGGATGGGCTGAGGTCCGTGTAGATTGGGTTGACGATGAAGCATTTGAGATGGATCGTCAGAGAGTCATGGAACTGCGAGGCTATGACAAGTACAGCGAATGGCTAAGAGTTGATAAGGTTTCCTTTTTTAGCAAAGAAGGGCTAATTAGTACAATCAACAAGTTATAAAAAGTGTTCTGCCCCGAGGTTCGGCGGGGAGCTTATGGTAATCAGGTCCATGCCTATCACGACCTGTCGGCATCTGAACCCGTAATTAAACTGTAGGCTAGCTGCGGTGAGCAAGAGATCCGCACCGGACCTTTCTTCTTTTTGTAAAATGCATAGATTTAGAATAGACGAATGGGTTATGTATCGGCAGTTTCCAGATGCTCAAAGCGAAAATCTGAGAAAGGGAAAGAAAGCTGTTATACTTGATAGACTACCAAACGACTATTATGAGATTTACATAGACGACCCAAAAATCGATGATAAATGGAGAAGGAAGATCGTAAATGCTGAGAATCTTGAACCTATTGACTAGTTACTTTTGTCCGTGCCCCATCTGTGAGTGCGACCCTTGTGACTGTTATGATCAAGACTATTAGTTTATTATTTTTGTTTTTGTTCTCATGCGGAAACGACTTTCTAATAAGTCCGCACAAAGTAGTAGAAGTTGAGGTCGTCGTAGAAGACTCTGGACCTCCTGTCTACGCAGACCCACCCGAGACCGAGGTAATCATTGATTATTTCGAGCAGCCAACCAAGCCAGTGAGTTTGGATGTTTTGCTTGTTCTCGACACCTCTTGTTCTATGCGAGACGACTACGAAAAAGTTTCAATTGGAATGGACCTATTGAGAACCGACATTGAGTTACTGACTGACGATTATCAGTTGGCTATCATCAATTCCTCTTTGGTTGACAGTGCTGGCAGACCTTACTTTGTTGGACCTTTTGATAAAGACACTAGTACAATAGATTTGATTCTAGCACCATCCTTACTGCACCCAGATTACAGAGAACAAGCATTTGAATCTCATTATCGTTTTGCTACACAGACCTCTGAGGGTTCTGAATTTTTGAGACCCGGTGTAGACAAGCTAATCTTTTACATCAGTGATGAAGACGAGCAAAGTATTGTACCTGTTTCAGTATTTAACGAATGGTTGGTAGAGTATCACGAAAACGTTCAGTATGATGTGGTATCTATTGCGATGCTACCTTCATCTGATCCTGATTGTCTCTACGGCGAGTTTAATGTCGGACATAAATACCAAGACCTTATGGACTACTACAATAAGACGGTTGTAGACTTTTGCGGTGATTGGCAGTTAGCTCTTGCTGATAGCAGTTTCTTGTTTTCTCAGACCACCCACTTGAGATTATCTCGTGTTCCAGTTGAGGACTCTATTGTAGTTTATCAAGATGGCGTCGAGGAAACAGCATGGTACTACTTGAGAACTACGAACACAGTTTACTTTGAGTTCCCTATGAATGACGGGGCAGCAATCAAAGTTGGTTACGATTCACTGGTAAGATAATGAAGACACAGATGGGCGATGTAATGCGCGAAGCCTACAAGCGCAACTGGATTACGACGCGCGATGGCAACGTTGCTGTGAGAATCAAAGACAAAAATAAAATTTACTTTACTCCTTCTGGATTCAACAAGAAACTTATTGTGCCAGAGAACATAATAAATGGAATTATGTTGGACGATGGTGGAATTGATTTTTTCAGTTCTCACAACTACCAACCAACGGGCGAATGGGAGATGCACTATCTAATTCTCAAAGAAGCCAAGACAACACTTAGTTCGGTTCATCTACATCCACCCAGCATAGTTGCTGCTATGTTTGCTGGCTGGGATCTAAACGAGATGGTAAAGCCATTTCCAGAGGTCTATCGCTACACTCGCGTTGGACCTAACGTTGCTGCTTGGGATGCTCTATCGCAGCAGTTAGCAGAACACACCTGTAGAAATCTTGGAATTCAAAATGGAATTCGGGAGTTTGACATTGTAGGTCAAAAGAATCATGGCGTCACTGCCGTAGGCAAAAATCCTTGGGAAGCGTTTGAACACATAGAAAGAGTTGAACACATTTGTCAAATTGTGTTAGCATCTGGTGTAAGACCACCCGAGAAGGATAATGGAAAACCCAAAAAATTCAATTTGTCTCTTTGATGTAGATGGAACGCTAACTCAGTCTAGAAGAAGAATAGACAAACCAATGCTAGATGTTCTTAGAGAACTCTCATTCACAACCGAGATTGGTTTGCTGACTGGCTCTGGCTTGGATTACATCAAGGAGCAACTCTGGCCATTGTTGGCTGACCAAGAGTTGAGCCTCAACTGCCACATCTTGCCGTGTAACGGAACGGAGTATTACATTCCAAATCCAGATGCACCGGGTAACTTCATAGAGATTCACACTATCTCTATGTTCCAGAAACTTGGTTTTGAGAAGTTCAATACAATTATGAAAACCATAATGATTCTCCAAGCACAGATTGCGGAGGCTGATTACGACATCTCATTCTCAGGGCATCATTTTCAGAACAGAGGCTCAATGATAAACTGGTCTCCTATTGGTAGAAACGCAAACCAAGGAGAACGCCAGCAGTTCATGGCTATGGATAAGATCTATGGAATTAGAAATAATTTTATTCATGAGTTCAGAAAGAGGATGCTTGAGGAAGCCATAGAAGATGTTACTATCAAACTTGGTGGAGACACATCATTCGACATCTATCCCGATGGCTGGGACAAGACCTATGCCCTAAAACATTTTCCAGACGACCAGTGGGATTGCTTCTTCGTTGGAGACAGATGCTCTCCAAATGGTAATGACTTTGAAATTTTTGAAGCACTCTCGCCACTTGGGAGATCCTTTGAGACTTCTGATCCAGAGGAAACCATTGAAATCATTGACTTACATCTACACAAACTAATAGGAGCACTAGATGAGTGAAGAAAGACCAACAGTAATGGTGTCTGGCGGCTTTGATCCCGTCCACGCAGGACACATCCGAATGATTATCGACGCAGGAAAGTGGGGCGACGTGATTGTAATCGCAAACTCCGACCGCTGGCTATTTGAGAAGAAGGGATTCGTATTTATGGATTTCGACCAGAGAGCAGAGATTCTACAAGCAATCAAGGGTGTAATTTTGGTTGATTCTGTTGACGACACAGATGGAACAGTTTGCGATGCCATTCGCCGTCACAAGCCCACCTACTTTGCTAACGGAGGCGATAGAGGTCGCAATAACACTCCCGAGCAATCTGTTTGTGAAGAGTTGGGGGTTGAAATGCTTTGGTCAGTAGGCGGAGACGATAAAAGAGACTCATCCTCAGAACTCGTTAAACGTGTGCAAGCACCCGATCGCAGAAGCCCGAAACAATCTGAGAGATGACTTGACAGGCGGGATCTCTCTAGTTATAATATAGCTGGAGGCTTTGATGGAATCATCAAACATAATGGCTCTAAAGTTAGATGCCGCCTACAAGCCTATTGCAGTTATCGAAGCGATAGAAGCTTTGGTACTTTGTATCGTTGGAAAAGCAAAAGCAATTGAAGAGCACGATGTAGAGATAAACTCTGTCTCAAACAGCTTCAAACTTCCCTCGGTCATTGTTGTCAATAGGGTTGTAAAGTACGTCTTTTCAGGCTTCAGTCCAAATAGAAAAAACGTTTGCATTAGAGATGATAACACTTGTCAGTATTGCGCTAAAAAGTTGCCTTTGATTGAGCTAACAATAGACCATGTTATGCCCCGCTCTAGAGGCGGCAAAAACGAGTGGAATAACCTTGTTGCTTGTTGTAAAAAATGTAATCAGAAGAAGGGAAGCAAGACTCCTGAAGAAGCAAGTATGACATTACTACGACAACCAACAAAGCCAAAGAGCATCTCTTTCAAATTCAGAAGATACGCTGAGGACATTTGGGAAGATTATCTTTGGTAACCGCTGTATCGTCGGTAATAACGGTAGGGGGCTGCCCGACCCAAACGTAGGCAGAGGTTTTCGGTTATCCTTGTTCTAGACTAAAACCGAACATGCCTGTGTGGCTCAATTGGCAGAGCGTCGATTTTGTAAGTCGAGGGTTGGGGGTTCGAGTCCCTCCTCAGGCACCACCTTTTTGGAGGCAAAATGAGAGACAAGACTAGAAGAGAGCGTTATGATAACAAACTATCAGAAGCAAGGACATTCCCAGTTAGTCTAACAGCAATCAACTTTCGTTGTGACGAGAACCTAGGCTATCTTATTCGTTCTGCTGCTTGCTTTGGTGCTGATAGCGTGAACGTGATTGGTTGCATTCCAGAGAGAAGCGAACTAAGAGCACTATCAGGTTCCCTTGTAGATTATGTCCAAATCAACCAGTTCTCCAATCCAGAAGAGTTTTTGGATTATTCTCGGGCAGAGGGCATTCACCTTGTCTCAGCAGAACTAACAAGCGATTCAGTCAATCTCGAACGCTACTCGTTTGACCCCAAGAGAAAGACGAGCATCATTGTCGGCAACGAAACGACAGGTGTTCCAACGCAGATCCTCGTAAATAGCGACGTTGTAAACATTGAGATGCCCGGCGTAGGCTTCTGCCTAAACACCGCACAGGCAGCCAACATTATGCTCTACGAAGCAGTGAAGCAATACAAGAAAAAAGAAAATTTCTTTAATTCGATAAACAATCAAAGATATGCAATGCTAACCTAAAAGAGCCCGCCTAAATGGTGGGCTTACTATTTACGTTAGTCATAGGAGTTTAAATGGCTAAAAAGAACTACATTCTTGACACAAGTGTCTACCTTACTGATGCGGACGCTCTTTTCAAGTTTGACAATCACGACATCTTCATTCCTCTCAAGGTTCTTGAAGAGATCGATAAGCACAAGAAGCGTCAGGATTCCGTAGGAATCAATGCTCGCAAGATCATCAGAACACTTGATGAGATGAGAGCAAAGGGCAATCTACAAAAAGGCGTTAGAATAGACAAGGGTAAGGGAATGCTCAAGGTTGTTTCCTATGAGGTTCTCAAGAATGTTGTTTTTCCTTCTGATCTCGACCTAAGAATACCAGACCACATGATCATCGCGACCGCTATGGCAGTGAGGGAAGACTCAACACGTAAAACCTGTGTAGTTTCTCGTGATATCAACATGCGTGTCATCTGTGATTCAATTGGGCTGATAGCAGAAGACTATACAACCGAGAAGGTTGTTACTTCTTCAGATGAATTGTACTCTGGACTTGCTGCTCACCTTGTTGATGATCAAGTTATTGACCGCTTCTATGCTGGTGACGAAATTACAATAAGTGAAGATGAAGTTAAATCTCGATGGTATCCAAACCAGTATGTGCTTATGGTATCCAATGCCAATGAGAAGAAAACCTGTATAGCGAGGTTTTACAGCCATTTCCAGCCCTTGAAAAAAATTACTAATGACAAGATTCCCGATTGGAAAATCTCATCAAGGAACAAGGAACAGGCGTTCGCTATTGACCTACTTTTAGATCCGTCTGTAAAGGTTGTGTCCTTGGTCGGTCGTGCTGGCTCTGGTAAAACTCTTTGTGCGATTGCTGCTGGATTACAGCAAACAATTGGTTTGCGTGGCAACAACCACTATGACCGAATGATAGTGTCACGACCAGTTCAACCACTTGGTAAAGACATAGGTTTCTTACCCGGAACTATGGAAGAGAAGATGCTTCCTTGGTTGATGCCTATTCAAGACAACCTACAATTTTTGGTCGGAGGCGACAAGAAAACTTTACAAATGTACATGGAAAAGGGTAAGATAGAAATAGAAGCTCTGACTTACATTCGTGGTCGCTCAATTGCAAATGCTTTCATTATTATTGATGAGGCTCAGAACTTGACAGCACACGAAATCAAGACCATTATGACTCGTGTTGGTGAAGGAACAAAGATTGTCCTTACAGGTGACGTAGAGCAGATCGACAACGTTTATGTAAATGAGACCTCTAATGGTCTCGCTCATGCTGTTGAAAAATTCAAGAATTATCCAATTGCGGGTCACGTTACCTTCACAAGAGGCGAGCGCTCCGAAGTTGCTACCCTAGCGTCCAAGGTGCTCTAATGGTTTGGCAATTCATTCTAGGTTTATTTCTCGGGAACTTTCTAGAGTGGATTGTTCATAAATTCTTTTTACATGATCTCGGTAAGAAGAAGGCGTCCGTGTTCTCATTTCACTGGGGCGTCCATCATCGCGAGGCAAGAAAAAACAAATTCCTAGATCCCAAAGTCTCTTTAAGAGAAGTCGTTGGGGTCTTTTTCTTATGTTTCTTGTTATCTCCAATAATGTTCGTTTCACCCATAGCCTACACAGGAATGTTTCTACATGCTATGTTCTATTTAGTTATTCACAGTTACGCACACAAGAATCCTGATTGGTGTTACAAGTACTTGCGGTGGCATTACGACCACCACATGGGCAAAGACCAAGACAAGAACTGGTGTGTAGTTCATCCCTTAGCGGATTACTTACTAAGAACACGGAGAAAATATGAATACAGAAAACCTTGCAGCGGTCGCAGTTGCCCCAGAAAATCCACTGAAGCAAATGCTACTAGAGTATGTGGGAAACAAGTTTGCGACAGAAGAAGATGAAGGTGAGTTTGAAGTCACAGTCCAAATGATTGTAGACACTCTTGCCCACGAATTTCCAGAGTTCGTTATGATTATGGCTGAGGAAAACTGGATTAGAGGCTACCAACAAGGACTAGATGATGCTAGTAAATTACATACAACAGCGCCAGAAGATGCTTGAAGAGTCAAATAATTTTTATACCCCTAATGGTATACACGTCTTTACCAAAGACGCGATGATGAATGACCTCGTAGATCTTGAGGCTGTGATTGCCAATCTCGAAGCAAAGCTACCTGACCACATTCGTGATGGTATAGAGATGATTATTATTGGTAGCTTTGATGAGTTTGAAGAGCGCGACATCAATGCATTTTACAAAGACGGTGCCCTCTACGTCTCAAATATCCAGAGCGACAACGATGACCTTCTGGATGATCTGGTCCATGAGACAGCCCACTCCGTCGAAGAGCAGTACGGAATGGAGATCTACGGAGACCAAGAACTCAAGGATGAATTCTTGAGAAAGAGAATGCACCTTTACAACGTCCTATGGAACATGGGTTTCAAGGCTCCACGAGAAATGTTCTTCGATACAGAGTATGACCAAGAATTTGACCAATTTCTTCTAGATGATATTGGGTACGACAAGTTGTCAGAGATTTTGAAGGGAATCATGGTCACGCCATACGCTGCCACGTCTTTGCGAGAGTATTTTGCAACAGGCTTTACAGAATTTTATCTTTATCCTGACAGCCACAATTACCTCCAGAAGACATCTCCAGAGCTATACAAAAAATTAGTTCAGCTTCATAAGCTCGATCAGACTTGACAGCATCCGTGTGGGGTGTTATATTATAGGCATAAGGAGATTATTATGCCTCACATTTCATTTTCGGCATTGAAGGACTGGAACTTTTGCGCTTGGTACCACAAGCTAACTCGCATCGATGGCATCGGAGGATTTGAAGGCAACGCCTACACTGCCTTCGGTAACGCCATCCACGAAGTCTGCGAGAAGAAACTTCTAAAAGAAGAGGTAGATGAGAATGATCTGTTTATCCGACGCTTTGAGCACTTTCTTGGCGAACTTGACGAAGAGCAGGACGCTAAACTGGTTGAGGAAATGCGCTCGCAGGGCAAGGCTATTCTGCCTGAGATTGAAGATGCGCTTGCAGATTACTTCGGAGAATACGAAGTCCTAGGCTCTGAGATTCCTCTTGACGAGAAGATTGAAGACGAAGACGAGTATGTCTTCAAGGGCTTTATCGATGGTGTTGTGGCCACACCTGATGGCAAGGTACACATCTTCGACTGGAAGACTTGTTCTTGGGGTTGGGATGCCAAGCGTCGTAATGCACCTATGACCACATACCAGCTAACTCTATACAAGCATTACTTTGCTCAGAAGATGGATATCGATCCAAAGAACATTGAAACTCATTTTGCACTACTTAAGAGAACATCCAAGAAGGATCGTGTAGAATTCTTTAGAGTGACCTCCGGACCACGTAAGACAGAGAACGCTCTAAAATTGTTGAAAAAAGCACTATACAATATCAAGAACAAGCGGTACATTAAGAACAGACTTTCTTGCAAGTTTTGTGTTTTTAACAAAACGGAACATTGTCGATAGAGGAATAAATGACAAAGAAAAAGGTTTTGGTCTTATCAGACCATCCACTGTCCCCATCTGGTGTTGGGACACAGACTAAGTATATGATAGAAGCCCTGCTGAAGACCGGACGCTACCAGTTCGTTTGTCTTGGCGGGGCTGTCAAGCATAAGGATTACACCCCCCAGAGAGTAGATCCTTGGGGTGATGACTGGCGCATCTTCCCGATCGATGGTTATGGAAACCATGAGATTATTCGCTCCATTCTTCAAAAGGAGCGCCCTGACGTTCTCTGGTTTATGACCGACCCACGATTCTATGGCTGGCTATGGGAGATAGAGAATGAGGTTCGTGCGAATATTCCAATGGTTTATTACCATGTTTGGGATAACTTCCCGGCACCCAAGTTCAATGCTGACTTTTACAACTCTACAGATGTTGTTGCTTGTATTTCAAAGGTTACACATGCAATTGTTGAGCAGGTTGCGCCTGATGTTCAGTCTTGTTACCTACCCCATGCAGTAAATGAAACTTTCTTCCACCCAGCTTCAAACGAAGAGGAAGAACGTGCTGCTGAGTCACTCCGCGAGAGAGTAACACAGGGTAAGACAAAAAAGAAGATCTTTTTCTGGAACAACCGTAATGCCCGTCGTAAGCAGAGCGGTACTCTCATCTGGTGGTTCAAAGAGTGGTTAGATAAGGTTGGCCATGATAAGGCTATGCTCCTAATGCACACAGATCCACGAGATCCGCACGGACAAGATCTACCACATCTTATTCAGCATCTTGGGCTGGACCAAGGCCAAGTTCTGCTTTCGACAACGAAAGTGAACCCACAAGAGCTTGCTAATCTTTACCGAATGGCTGATTACACCATCAACATTTCTGATGCTGAGGGCTTTGGTTTAGCAACTCTTGAGTCACTTTCTTGTGGTACTCCCATCATTGTTAACATGACAGGCGGTCTACAAGAGCAGGTAACTGACGGCAAGAACTGGTTTGGCTTTGGCATCGAACCTTCCTCAAAGACAGTTATTGGCTCTCTACAGGTTCCATACATCTACGAGGACAGAATCTCACAAAGAGATTTTGATAAGGCGCTTACTTCTGCGCTCAAGAATCCAACCAAGAAATATCGCCAAATGGCTTCACATGGTCGTAGGCATGTGCTAAAATCTTACAACTTTGAGACTTTTGAAAAGTCTTGGATTGAGCTAATGGATAAGGTCACTGCCGAAATGGGTTCTTGGGAAACAAGGACTGGTTACGATAGATGGCATTTAATGGAGGTAGCATGAAAAAGAAAGTTCTACTCAAGGGTCCGCTTCTAACCCGCTCTGGTTATGGCGAGCAGGCTCGTTTTGCTCTTCGTTCTTTGCGTTCTCGCGAAGACCTTTTTGAAGTTTTCATTCAGCCCATCCAGTGGGGGCAGACATCTTGGACTTCTGAAATGAATGAAGAGCGCATTTGGATTGACCAGACTATTGAGAAGACGATTGGTTACATTCAGCAGGGAGGTCAGTTCGACATTTCTCTACAAGTAACGATTCCAAATGAATTTCAGAAGCTTGCTCCGGTAAACATTGGATATACTGCTGGTATTGAGACCACCAAGATCGCTCACCAGTGGCTTCAGAAGTCAAATGAGATGGACAAGGTTATAGTTGTATCTAATCACTCTAAGCAAGTATTCGAGAGCACCGAGTATAAGGCAGTAAACCAGCAGACTGGTGAGCAGGTAACTCTACGAAACCAGACCCCCATAGAAGCAGTCGGATACCCAGTCAAGACTTTCGAGACTCTACCAGAGTTAGGTCTAGACTTACCTACTTCATTCAACTTCCTTACTGTTGCTCAGTTCGGGCCAAGAAAGAACCTTCTAAACACCATTAAGTGGTTTATTGAAGAGTTCCGCAATGAGGATGTAGGTCTTGTAGTTAAGTCTAACATTGCAAAGAACTGTTTGATGGATCGCAAGCGCTTGATGGTAGATCTTGCTAACTTCCTTCGTCAACAGGGAGAGAGACAGTGCAAAGTATTCCTCCTACACGGCGACATGACTGACGCCGAAATGCACTCCTTGTATCGTGATCCTCAAATCAATGCATTTGTCTCTCTCCCCCACGGCGAAGGCTTTGGTCTTCCACTCTTTGAAGCTGCTTACTCAGATCTCCCTGTAGTCGCTACAGGCTGGTCTGGGCAGTTAGATTTCTTGGTTGATGCTGAGGGCAAGGAACAATTTTACAACGTCGCCTTCGATCTACAGCCGGTCCAGAAAGAGGTTGTTTGGGATGGGGTCATAGTCCCTGATTCCATGTGGGCGTTTGCTCGCGAGGGCTCTGCGAAGGAACAGATGCGTGCTTGTTTTGAGAATAATACGAGACGCGATGAGTACGCTCAGCAACTACACGAACGTTTCTCTGAGCAGGCGATGTATGAAAAGTTTGTAAAAACCATGGGCTTTGCTGGAATAGTAATAGAACAAGACTGTATTTTTGTAAGTGATATGTTTCAAGAGCAGTATATCGGTGGTGCTGAACTGAGCTTACAGACCTTGATTGATTCAATACCTGAATCTAAAACTTTTACCCGTGTAAATTCAGCCAATGTTTCTGAACTCATGCTTTCCTTAAATAAGGATAAGACATGGATATTTGGTAATATAGCTCAGTTACCAGAAGAACTTATTTCTTTTGCAGCCGAGAATCTTACAAATTACTACTTTATCGAGTATGATTACAAGTACTGTGAGTACAGGAACCCAGTTCTTTATGAGTTCCTTGAAGATGAAAAGTGTGAATATAGCGAAACCCCAAGAGGTAAGTTAATTTCTAAGTTTATCAACAACTCAATAAAGACCTTCTATATGTCACAAGCTCAGCGTGATATCCATGCTGCTGATTTGAAGAGCCTAACTGGTGACAACTTAGTCGTATTATCTTCCACATTCAACACGGATTTCTTTGAAAATCTTGAGAAGTATTCTTCAAACGAGAAGACTGATAAGTGGCTTGTGCTAGGTTCTCGTTCTTGGGTTAAGGGAAGCAATCAATCTGAAAAGTGGTGCAAAGATAACAATCTAGATTATGAAGTGATTTCAGGTCTTAAGCCAGAAGAGGTGCTGGAACGGATGTCAAAGGCAAAGGGTGTATGCTTCTTGCCAACAGGCTATGATACTTGTCCAAGATTTGTTATTGAGGCTAAGTTATTGGGATGTGAACTACATCTAAACGAGCATGTTCAGCACGCTAATGAGGATTGGTTCAATACAGATAATTTAGAAGATATCAAGAGTTACCTGTTGAATCGAAAGGAAGTATTCTGGGATGAAGTTAGATAATCATTTTTCTGTTGTCATTCCTTCATATAATTGCGAAGAATGGGTTGAGAAAAACTTAGGTTCTGTCTTAGGGCAATCATACGACAATTATACAATTTACTATGTTGATGATTGCTCTACAGACAAAACTGTGGATATTGTTTCTTCTTTCAAGAGCGATAAGATAGTAACATTTTTTAACTCTTTCAACAAAGGCAAAATGGAGAACTTAGAGATTGTAAATGAGTCTTTACCTGAAGACACAATTACAGTAATTCTAGATGGTGATGATTGGTTCTACAATAAAGAGGTCCTTGGTTTTTTAAATCAAATTTATCAAGATTCAAATGTTTGGATGACAAATGGCTCTTATGTTATTGAACCACACGGTTTTGTGGTTAAGCCAAGATTAAACAATGACTATTGGTCTGGGAACATAAGACAAAAAAGTTGGGAGTTCTCTCATCTTGGAACTTTTAAGAAGAAATTGTATGATAGAATAAAAAAGAAGCACCTAATGAATTCGTCTGGTCTATACTGGGCTACGACAAGTGACCAAGCAATAATGTGGCCTATGGCTGAGATGGCAGGACCAGAACACCATCGTTCGATAAACGAAGTGTTATACTGCTACAATAGAAAAAACCCATTGTCAGATGATAGGGTTAATAGAAATGATCAACTTTTAACAGAAAAACTTATAAGACAAATAAAACCATACGATAGATTAGAAAAACTATGAATATTCTGCTAGAAAACGTTAATCTTAGATCGACTTCTGGACCTAATCATTTTGGACAAAAGTTAGTAAAATACCTTAGTTTACGTGGAGTACAATTCAGTAATTCGATTCCTTACGACAAGAAGCTTACTTTTATACAGTCAAGTGGTCAAAGAAAGGACTTGGACATGTATCTTAGATTAGATGGTATATATTTCAATTCTGGTTTTGATTGCGAGAGAATGAACCATAATATAAAAGCTAGCTATCATGATGCTAAAGGTGTGATCTTTCAAACAAATTTCAATAAAGAATTGATTTTTAAATGGTTTGGTTCACATTCAAATTATGCCATCATAAATAATGGAGCCGATGTATTATCAATATCTGATTTTGAGATATCAGAACAAATAAAGAACAGATACAGTTCTTTTGATAATGTTTGGAGTTGTGCTGCTAGCTGGCACGCCTTCAAGAGACTGAAAGAAAATGTAAAGTATTTCTTGAATTTTGCGGGTGATAATGATTGTCTGATAGTATGTGGAAATAATCCTGACTATGTGATTGAGCACCCAAGAATATTTTACGTTGGTGACCTATCAATATCTGAACTCATGTCGGTATATAAAATTTCAAAATACTTTATTCATTTGGCTTATCTAGATCACTGTCCAAATGTTGTTATTGACGCTCGCGCCTGCGGGTGTAATATCATTTGCTCATCTGCAGGTGGAACACGAGAAATAGCAGGCTTAGGCGCAACAATTGTTAACGAACCAGAATGGGATTATAGTTTTTTGGAGAGCCCCGAGCCTCCAGCCCTTGAGTTTAACAACATAACTGGCAACTCTTTTGATTCAAAAATATCAATGGCTATCGTTGCCAAAAAATACTTAAATTTTTTAAAGGAAGATTAAATGAAAGTTTACTACTATGATTTTGGATTATGGAAGGGAACAGAGATACACTGGATGGTCAATCATGTCTTCCCTGCTCTCAATATCACAGACTATAAAGTATATGGTTTTGAGGCTTGTAAGGATTACGCTGATGCCTTAAAAAATAAGTACAAGGATAATGATCGGGTTGAAATTATTAACAAAGCTGTAGTTGACACTCCGCGAATGGTTAGGCTTTATCATGCCCCAAATCACGTCGGTCACTCTGTTTTTTCAACAAAAAGAAACGTATCCAAAAACTATGAAGAAGTTGAAGGTATCGTGTTTTCAGAGTGGATTAAAGAGAATGTAAAAGCACACAAAATTGCTTTTAATATTTTAAAGGTTAACATTGAAGGCTCAGAGTGGTATTTGTTTAATGATCTTGTAAATTCTGGAGTACATAAACACATTGATGTATATTGTGGGCAAGGTCACGATGTAGAAAAGGTATCAGAACTTGAGGATAAAGTCGATGCCTACTACACACTACTAAAAGAAAATGATATAAATTTGTATAGATTTACGGAATACCTTCCACAGAAAAATGATGATATAGTATCTATCATCAGAGATAAAATGAAGGACTATTGATGAAAAACAATATAAGTGTAATTGGAATCGGTCGCCTCGGTCTTTGTTTCTGCCTAACATTAGAAAAGGCTGGATACAATGTTGTTGGCTATGACATAATCGAAAATTATGTAAACGAAATCAATAAAAAAGCATTCTTTTCTCATGAGCCCGGAGTAAATAAACTCTTATCAAAGTCAAAAAATTTTAGAGCCACATCGGATGCTGCTGATTGTGTGTCACATTCGGATATTCTTTTCGTTACTGTAGCATCTTTTTCAGAGCCAGACGGTCAATACGATGTTTCTCAAGTCGATTCTGTTGTAGATACTCTAGTGAAACTTGGCAAGCAAAAAGATACTAAGCATTTAGTAGTTTGCACAAATGTTAATCCCGGTTATTCAGATACTGTATACAAGAGATTACGGGAATATAACTGGAATGTTAGTTTTAATCCAGAAACAATAGCTCAAGGAACAATTCTAAAAAATCAATCTGAGCCAGATTGTGTTTACATAGGCAGCGATACGGATGAACTTGCACAGGAGATTGTATCTGTTTACAAAAATGCTTGTACTAATACTCCCTCCATACACATTATGGATAGACTAAGTGCTGAGCTTACGAAGGTATCCCTCAATTGCTACTTAACTTGCAAGATTTCTTTCGCCAATATGGTTGGTGATCTAGCCACAAAGATAGGGGCTAATCCTGACAAAGTTTTACACGCAGTTGGCTCAGATAGTCGAATAAACAATAAGTTTTTTAGATATGGCTTTGGGTGGGGTGGTCCGTGTTTCCCTAGAGACACAAGAGCCTACATGCGCCTTGCCAAGAACAATGATATGCCTTTTGACATGTGCGAAGCTTCTACTGATATCAATGGCAAACATTTAGATTTTCAGGTAGAGCAATTTTTAAGCTCTGGACAATCTGAATACTTCACAGATTCAGTGACATACAAAAAAGGAACAGTAATTTTAGAAGAATCTCAGCAGCTAAGGTTCGCTCATGCACTGGCAAAAAATGGAGTCAAGGTTACAATTGAAGAATCCGAAGAAGTAATACAAAATCTAAAAAAAATATATGATGATTTATTTGCTTATGTGGAGAGAAGATGAATAAAGGCGTAGTACAAATAAATTTTACAATTGGTTTTGGAAACAACCTATTTCAATATGCATGTGGTAGATTATTTGCTGAAAAAAATGGTCTCAAGCTTTTACATAGAGCAATACCTGAGCTTGGTATTCCCGAGCAAACAGCTTTTGCAAATAGACAACTTCCAGTATTTTATATCAACGATTCAAACTACAAACAATGTCTAAACTCTGATATCAATTTAGAACAAAATTTTGTTATCAATGGTTACTTTGAAGATTATAAAATCATAAAACCATATATTGACGAAATAAGAACTTGGTATACACCATCTGAAATAACAAATAGAAAGGATGTTATCTTACACCTTCGTTTGCAAAATAGATTGATACAAGAGTCTCATCACAAAAATCACATCACTGCAGATTCTATAAAAGAAGTTTTAAACAAGATGAGTTTTGAAAGACTTCACATTGTCACTGATGCTGAAAAGTGGGAACCATATACTATTTCTGATATTAAAAAGATACAAGATCAAATCAGAGTAGGACCCAATCGAACAGCCCCATGGGTTTCTACTGAGCAGTCTTTAGAATACATGAATCATCTTGTTGAGGAATTGACACCTCTAGACCCAATTATTCACTGTAATGGGGCTGAAATGATGGGAGGTACTGGTGGGCTGCGAGGCAGCTTCATTGATGATTTCAATCTTTTGAGAAGTTTTGATAAAGTTATTGTACATAACAGTACATTTTCTTGGTGGGCAGCTACTTTAAGTGGAGCATCGCAAGTAGCAATTTTTAATCCTTGGAAGATTGCTAAGCCTCCCAATCTTAGAAGAAACCTTGGAAGAACCAATTTTGATGGTTGGTTTTCATGGGGTGGTGCTGATGCTCTTTACTTTAAAAAGTATGGAATAAAATCATGAAGTACAATTTCTTTACAGTTCTCAACTCTGCTTATATGATTTTTGGAAAAATTTGGCTTCTTTCATTATTAGAGGAAGTCCCCGACGACAAAATTGATAATATAATAATCTTAGATACGGGTTTGAAAGATGAAGAGGTTGAATATCTCAAGAGCTTCAGCAAAGTCAGTATTCTACAAAGTGACTTGAATCTTACAGACACTTCTGATGCTCTTCCACGAAATTCAAATTGGCTACAACATGTTCTCAGAAAAACTAAATTTTGTAAAGTGGCACTAAAGATCCACAGCAGTCCATTGATTATGGTCGATTCAGATTGTATGTTTTTAGGCGATGTAACAGAAGTGATAGAACAAGATAAGGATATTTTAGTTTGCAATAGAAGTTATAAAGAAGATGATAACTGGATTGCTTCTTTTTTTGTTGTAAACAATCCAGATGAAGGTATAAGATTTTTGAATTCTTGGATTGGTAGAATGAAGAGGCTAATGGAAGAACAGCCACATCGCGGCTGGTTTGAATCTCATTCCTTGAATTTATTGCTTAATGAAATTAGACAAGGTAAACACGGAGAATTTAATATAGGAGATGTGTTTACTGCTGATGTTGCTTGTGAAGAGGAAAGTTTTTTCTCAGATGAAAATACAAAGATAGTTCACTTCAAGGGTACTGGACAGAAAACAGACTTCTCTGGCAGAATAAACAGATTTAGAAATTCTAAACATGTTATAGAGAAGGTCAATGAATATATCAGAAAGTAAAAAAGAAATAATATCAGAATATTTTGGAGATGTAGATGAGTAAGATTGGAGTTTTGAAAAATCGTTTTCACCCAAGCGGTTGGCAAAATTGTGATTGGACAAATAGGATGAAAGAGGCAATTGGTATTCTAGGTTTAGAATTAGATTTTATTGACAACCCGTCTCTTGTAGATGAAGAAACTTTATTTTATTTAACAAGACTCAACCATGATGCTGGTTACAAGAATTCTGAAAAATTATCCAAAAAACTAGAAGAGATAGCTCTACACTTTGAAAACAAGAGAAGTTCAATATTTCCTAGTTCTTATCTTTACAGGCTGTATGAAAACAAGAAAAACATATTTTTCTTATTTGATAAATGCGGAGTAAAACAACCACAAACTTGGTTTTTTGATAATCCTGAAGAAGCATTAAACACTAAAATACCATTCCCGGTCGTCATAAAACACCCTTATTCGTGCGCTAGCAACTTCATGGAGCAGGCTAAAAATATAGAGGAATACAGAGATAAGGTTAGAAAAATCTTCAATGTATCTTCGGGATGCATAGTGCAGCAAAAGATAATGTTCACAAAAGAAGCAAGATTGACTTTTGTTGGCGATGAAGTGGTGCATGGCTACTTTAGAATCAAGAAAGACCAAGATTCACTTTCTGGTTCTACTCGTTTTGGTTCTGTTTGTGATTTTGATATTGATCTAAAAGAGATGTCAAAACACATAAAGAAGTTTAGAAAGCTTACAAATATAAATATAGGAGCGTGTGATGTTGCTTGGGAAAATGATGATTTGACAGTAGAACCACATTTTTTTGAAGTTTCCCCAATCTTTAGTATGAATGTTCCGGGTCCTGTTGGCTCTGCATACAAATCTTTCAAAGGAACTGCTGAGTTCAAAGTAAAAGAAAGACAAATACAATTAGACTTTTATAAAAAAGTAATTCAATTTTTGAAGTCGGAAAGTGAAAAGCCAGTAATCTATTGTGATATTGACTACACGATTAATGACCATGTACCTAGGGTGAAAAAATGGACAAGTTCAGATGGCTCTATAGACCAAAGATATGGAGATTATGATGAGATTATGCTCGATCCTGCCAATGAGCAAGCAAGAGAAATTCTCAATTATGCAAAAGAAAAGTATAGAATTGTTTTTATAACAGCTAGGGGTAAATTCAATAATCCCTATCTCTCTACTAGAGACTGGCTTATCAAAAATAACTTTCATTATGACCAGATAATAATTGTTGATAACTTTGAGCAAAAATTAGAGATACTAAAATCAGATCATAGAACTCATTTGTTCATAGATGACTTAACAAGAGGACATCATACTGATAATATTGAAGTAAAGAAAGATAATGTCAAGAAATTGATTTATTTCAATATACCTTTCATTAGATACAATAACAACTGGTCTGAAATAGAGGAAGCACTAAGATGATAGTAGCCAACAATAAGTCAGGGTTGGGTAACAGAATGAAATCGATTGTTTCTGCCATGAGGCTTGACAGTGATTACCGTGTCCACTGGACTAAAAATAAGGATTTGACTTGTGAATTTTCTGATTTATTTCTAAATGATGTAGAGGTGAAATCAATCCCATCAGGTGCTAAAACTTACCCTTCATGGCGACTGGCTATTTTAGACACAGACCCAATACCTAATGGTTTCACCAAGATTACAGCAGACAGAGATATGGCTGGTAATAGATTTAGTTTTACTTGTCCTAGATTACGAAACATTGATTTAGAATTTTCAAGAATACCTGAAGCTGTAAGATCTGAATGTGTTAGTAAATTCAATGACCTAATCATAAATCCAGAGATTTTAGAAAAAGTCGAAAGATTCTCAAGCAATTTCAACGATGAGACCATATCAGTACACATACGTTCTTGGTCGGACGATATCGAGAGAAAAGATAGCTTTCACAGATTAGAAAACTTTTTTGCCAGTGTTAAGTCTAATTTGAATAATACTACGGATGGTAATATATATCTTACGTCAGATTCTGATTATGTCAAAAATTTATTTAAGACAAGATACGGAAACAGAGTACTGGTTTATGACAGAGAGACAGACATAGCAACAAGTCGTTTTCATGGGGAAGGAATCAAAGAAGACTTCATTGAAATGCTTTTACTGTCCAAGAACAAAACAATTATAGGAACTTATCTTAGTACTTATACAGAAGTAGCATGGTGGTTAGGAGGAGCAACAGCGGAGGTTGAAATATGCTAAAAAAACCATATAATTTAGAAGAGCAAATGTTTGGTTTGAACAATAATTTGACTTGGGATGACATTAGGGCTACCAACATTAATTGGTGGAAAAGAGTAGGAAAAAGCGATCCAAAAGAAAAGCCCGAAACTAAAAAGGCGAACTACGATTTTTTCTTAAATGATATAAAAAGTATTACTGGCATCACATTTGATAATGTCAAAGATAAAATCATAGGGGAGATATCTGTAGGACCTTATGGAGGCATCATAGAGTGTTATGGAATGAATTGCAAAGAGAAATATTTTATTGATGTTTTTATGGATGATTTCAAAGATATGAATTATGTCAATTGGACTTCTAATTCTCATTTCATTAATGCTCCCGCCGAACACATTCATCTAGAAGATAATTCGCTAGACATTCTTTTTGGTTACAATTCTATCGATCATGGTTGGGATTGGAAGGCTTCTATCGATGAGTGTTTGAGAGTTTCAAAAAGCATGTTTTTAATGTTTGATACAAAAGATGAAATAGATGGTGATTTTCATCCACAAAAAATTAGTCATCAAGATGTGATTGATTACGCTGAAGAGCATAAGTGGTCCAAGAAATTTCAACATGTTACTGTAAAGCCACAGCTAAAAGACTACGGCTATTATGAAACATGCTTTGACTGGCCAGAAACTTGGGTATACGTGATAAAATGAATAATTCATATGTTGTAGCTTCGCTTGGTCGATGCGGCTCTCAGTTAATGACGGTGGCTTTACACAATCATTTATGGGGATTTCAGGAGCACGAAAAGAAATTTTTAAAAAAGACAAGACCTTTTATAAGAGAATATCCTAGTGTATTCAAGAACGGGGTGGTTCACAAAACACACCTATATCCAATTCAATATCCTGACAACTGCAAAGTTATTTTTACTTTTGGTAATCCTTTGGATATTATATTGTCGGTTGTTAGAAAAAGTAAAACTGAAGGCTACTGGGGTCCTGCTCACTTCAAGAACCTAGATGCTGATTGGGGAGAGTTTGGAGATATTTTTATTCGAGACGTTCTAAAACTAGAAAATATGTTTGATTCATTTTACAAACCGCAAACATGTGATATTATGTGTCTAAGGTATGAAACTCTATGGGAAAATGAAGATAAAATTTCTGAGTTTCTAGATTTTGATTTTAGGCTCCCTGAGCGTAAAACTAGAGAATCTAAAAACCTAAGACAAAGCCTAACAGGCGAACAGATAAAAATCTTTAATTCTGGATACTCTTCTTTCATAGAAAAAATAAACAATGCTGAAGATTGCAAAATTTGGAGTGTGAAATGAAAAAAGCATTAGTGTGTGGAGCGGGTGGCTTCATCGGTGGTCATCTTGTCAAGTATCTAAAGTCGAAAGGCTACTGGGTACGCGGTGTTGATCTTAAATACAACGAATTTCATAAGGTTGATGAGATAGCAGATCATTTTGTTATTGGAGATCTGAGAGATCCTTATGTTGTCGCCGCCGTGATTGACGAAGAAATGGATGAAATCTATCAACTTGCTGCTGATATGGGCGGAGCAGGATTTGTTTTTACTGGCGAGAATGATGCAGATATCATGCATAATTCTGCCATGATCAACCTAAACGTTGCGCACGAAGCAGCCAAAAAGAAGGTCAAGAGAGTATTCTACTCCTCTTCTGCTTGTATGTATCCAGAGCACAACCAACTAGATCCCGATAACCCAAACTGTGTTGAAGACTCTGCATATCCAGCAAATCCAGATTCGGAATATGGTTGGGAGAAGCTTTTCTCAGAAAGACTATTCTTGGCTTTCATGAGAAACAAGGGACTTGAAGTGCGTGTGGCAAGGTATCACAACATTTTTGGACCATATGGAACATGGGAAGGTGGTAGAGAAAAGGCTCCCGCTGCTTTCTGTCGTAAAGTTGCACAAGCTCCAGAAGGCAGTAAGATTGAGGTATGGGGACCGGGTACTCAGACTAGATCCTTCCTGTATGTTGATGAATGTGTTGAAGCCACTTACCGCTTGATGCAGTCTGATTTTACGGGACCAGTTAACATTGGCTCCGAAGAAATGATCGCGATTAACGATTTTGCCAGAATGGCAATACAAATCTCTGGCAAGGATCTGGAACTTTATAACATTGACGGTGAGGAGTTTGAAGCTAAGTATGGGCACAAGTGCCCAATTGGTGTTAACGGAAGAAACTCTGATAACACGCTTTATCGTGAAAAAATAGGATGGGAAGTATCACAACCCCTATACGAAGGGATGGAAATGACGTATAATTGGATTCTAAAACAGGTGAAAAAGAATGGCTAGATGTTTAGTAACAGGACACAAAGGATATATAGGCTCAAAGCTTTTTACAAGACTGCAGTCTTTGGGTCACAAAGTTATTGGTATTGATCTTAACGAAGAAGTCTCAAAAGATATCAACAAGATCTTGGCAGAAGATAGCGATGGCAAGTTTCACCCTTATTTCTTTAATTTCCAGCCAGAATATGTCTTTCACATGGCATGTCTTCCCCGTGTAGGCTATAGTGTGGAGCATCCTGTTGAGACAACAAGGAACAATGTACTTGCAGGAACCAATGTTCTTAATTTTGCAAGAAAGGTTGGCTCTGTCAAGAGAGTAATTTATTCTAGTTCTTCATCTGTGGTTGGAAATGGAAATGGACCTGCAAGCCCCTATGCTCTACAAAAGTTTACCACAGAACTTGAGACTACCATGTATTCTCATCTTTATGGCTTAGATACTGTAAGTCTTAGGTACTTCAATGTTTATTCTCATGACCAACGAGCAGATGGTCCATATGCTACTGCTGTTGCAAACTGGATGAAGAGTATTAGAGAAGGCATCAATCCATTCATTACTGGTGATGGTGAACAACGCCGCGATATGGTCAATGCTGACGATGTTGTCAATGCTAACATCTTTTGCATGAACTACGAAGAAAAGCTGAATGGATCTGTTTTTGATGTTGGTACAGGTGCCAATATTTCTCTAAATGAAATGTCTCAGGTAGTAAAAGAGCATTTCCCAAACGTCAATTTTGATTATACTGAGCCAAGAAAAGGCGATGTAATGACCACAAAGGCAAACGTATCAGGTCTTGCCGAACTAGGCTGGCGAGCAGGTATTGAAATAAACGAAGGAATATCAGATTGCTTCAGGAGACTTAAGTGAGTTCTGTAGGGATAATTGGACAAGGTTTTGTGGGTACAGCTATCTATGAAGGTTTGAAAAACTTTTATAATATTAGAACATACGATATTAATGAAACCAAATCTAACTCCACTCTTGAAAAGCTGGTTTTACATTCTGGTATTATTTTTCAGTGCTTGCCAACACCAATGCGTTCAACTGGTGAATGCGATTTGACAATCGTAGAAGCCTCTTTAAAAAACATAGATGAGCTTTCCAGACAATTCAATCGCACCCCTATCGTTGTTATAAAGTCTACGGTCCCGCCCGGTACTTGTGAAAGACTAAATGATACGTTTATTAGTTTAAATATTATATTTAGCCCAGAATTTCTTACAGAAGCAAATTCAATAGAAGATTTTAAAAATCAGACACGTATTATCCTTGGAGGACCAAGACCTTATACAACTCAAGTAAAAACAATGTTTAGAAAAGCATTTCCGTATATTCCTATTATTAAAACAGGATACCAAACTGCAGAAATGGTAAAATATTTTATTAATAACTTTTTATCAACGAAGGTGTCGTTTGCAAATGAAATGTACCAGATTTGCAATGAGTTAGGAATTGATTATGATAAGGTGACTGAGTATGCGCTTTTTGATCAAAGAATTGGAAGAAGTCACCTCGCTGTCCCCGGACCTGATGGAGATTTTGGGTATGGTGGGCATTGTTTCCCAAAGGATTTAGATGCAATGATTTATGTAGCATCAAGTTTGGGACTAGAGCCAACAATTCTAGAAGCGACTAGAGAGAAAAATAATAAGGTGAGAATTAACAGAGATTGGGAAAACATGCCCGGTCGCGCCGTTTCAAAGGAGTAATAATGAGCAACGGAACATTCAAACTATCAAATCAGGCAGTAGGTGCCCTAATGATGGCTCTTCAGGAGTCACTGCTAAACGAATTGGACATAGTTCCAATCATCAAGGGTTTTGAACTACAGACAGGAGATGAAGGTCTTGTCGTAACGAATCCACCAACTGTCCGCGTTAGCAACAGCAAGCCAATTACCGAGCAAGATTTGCTCAACATGGCGGGCGACTAATTGCCGCGTTATCGATACAAATGTGAAAGCTGCGAGGGAGACTTCGTGGCTTTTCACTCGTTCTCGGAGCAAAAGGAGTCTTGCGACCTCTGTGGGCACGAGAGCGTTACAAAAATGGTGGGTAAGCCGATAGTCCTGAACAAAAAACAGGAAGATTCTAAGGCTACTGGTGCCCTCACAAACGAATACATTGAAGCCAATCGTGAGCTACTGGCTGAGATGAAGGAGGAAGCAAATAATGGACTTTATGAGTAGGCTAGAAATGATACTATCACTTATCCTGTTGTTGTCTCTCGGGATCAATGCACTGCTGTTTGTGTATTCTCGCAACGTAGCACAAAAGCTTGTCATGATCTCAGAAGAGATTGATGATCTACGAGCAGCAGCAGGAAGCTTTGCCGAGCATGTAAAGAAGGTGTACGAACTAGAGGCGTTCTACGGTGATCAGACACTGCAAGCTTTGATGGATCACGCTCGTTCCTTCCGAGAATACATGGACGAGTTTGACTTCATATACATACCAGACGGAGAAGAAGATGCCGAGACGCAGCAGATCGAAGAAATCTAATCACTATTTTACCAAAGAGCACGAACAGGCAATTATTGAGTACTGCTCTACAGACTGTAATAGGAGAAAGACTGAGATCTATGTAACAATGTTGCAGCCTGCGTTCAGTGAGATGGTAGACAAGATCGTATACACATACAAGTTCACGACTCTTCCAAACATCGATGTCCTAAGAGAAGAGTGTAAGGTATGGTTAATGACCATCCTTGACAAGTTCCAGCCCGAGAAAGGACACAAAGCATTCTCCTACTTCTCTGTGATCACAAAAAACTGGTTTATCCATAAGGTCAAGAAGCAAAAGCGCAAGAATCAAAGAGAGGTAGACTACGATGCTGCTCCCAAGAAGTACGAGCAAGAGTATCTGGCAACAGAAGAGACATGGGTCACTGAGCAACTACAACGAGAATTCTGGAGATCCTTCTATGAAGACATGAAGACTTGGGAATTCAATGACATGCGCGACAATGATGAGCGCGTATACAAGGCAATCATCGTTCTGTTCGAGAGCAAAGACGACATAGAAATTTTTAATAAAAAAGCTATTTACCTATATCTGCGAGAGATTACAGGTCTCAATACAAAGCAGGTCGTAAATTCTCTGAACAAGTTTAGAGAGCTATACTGTGACTTCAAGTCAGACTGGGAGAATGGCAAAATATGAGCGATGAATTTGATGATTTGATGGACGAAGCAATCGAGAACATTCGCAACGACCGCAAGGTTGCGCGCGAGTTCTTGAATGAGTTAGCCAACCAAATCGCTCAAAACGCAGAAAACAACCGAGCACTTTCCCCCGTCGCTGCAAAGCACATTGAAACCATGCAGCGCTCTAATGAACAGTTGGTAAAGGTTCTCACCCTCAAGCAAAAGGAGAGAACCAAAGAAGTTGGTTTGTCTGACGAGGACAAGGCAAGCCTCTTTGACATGATTCAAGGAGAAACCTGATGGCGAGGATTGATTTCAATCAAATTAATTATCCGGGCGCTGGTATGGAACTACTTGTTAATGCAGCCCGAGAAACGATTAATCCCGGTGTTAAAAGAAGTAATGAGTTTGAAGCTAAGGTGATGACAACGCCTGTAAATGTTCCTGCTGATTTTGAGAGCGATGGATATAAAAAATCAAGAAATCCAAATCCAAAAGATGGTGATAGAAAATATCAATTTTACGTTAAATTAATAGGTAATCAGCCTCAAAAATTCCTTGCAGAAGACTGTGAAGACGATCCCACTTATTCAGATGAAAAAAGAACTCAAATAAATACTTTAAATACACAACTTTGTCGGGTTATAACAAATCATTTTGCTAGACCAAAGAAAGGCGATATTGTAAAAGTAACTCTTGAGTCAGGTCTAGATTATGAATTTAATTGCAGAAGAGCAAAATCTTATCTTGGTATTGTAAGACACACATCTGAAAATGATTTTAAACCCGTGAATGAAAAACAAAAAGAAGTTTGTGATTCTATGGAGAGTTTATTTAAATCTGTTAGCTTTACTAGTGTTGGTAGTATAAGCACAAGCTACAAAGAACACTTTGAGCCTTCAATTGGTCCATTATCAAATCCTTTGAGTGGTTATCCGGTGTCTGATAATTTTTATAATAAAAGAGGTAGTGGTATTCACGGAGGTTTAGATCTAGGAGCGGAAGTTGAAACTCCGATTAGAGCAATGCACGATGGTACGGTATCTATTAGAGCTTCAAACTGCAAAGACAATTTTTCTAATCTAAAATCTGTGGATGGAAAACTTGTTGCAATAGCAGAAAAAGACTGTGGTAAACAGCCAGATGGCACTTACAAGGGCTCTCGTGGAGGAAATTTTATAAGACTTACACATCCAGATGGGTGGTTCACATCTTATATGCACCTTTCAGGAAAAGAGTTGACAGCAAAATCTGGTGTATTTGTCAAGGCTGGAGACATAATTGCATACTCTGGAAACACAGGAAATAGTTCTGGTCCTCACCTACACCTTCAGTTACATAGAAGCAATGGTGATAAACTAAATCCAGCTTGGCACATTGGAGAAGCCGCTCACGCTGCCGCAACTGCCGCTAGAGAAGCCGAACTGTCTTCTGCAGTTGTGGAATCATCTGCGGCGACTGCTAAACAAACTTCAAAACACTCATAATTTAAAGGATTAAAACAATGGCACAATCAAGAACTAAAAGCATAATAGATCCTAGTAAGTTTTCTGGTACTCGTCGTAAAGAGGCAAAAAGAATCCAGAGAGAAGTAAAAGACTATATGGAAAGCAAAGATGCTGGCGGTTCTCCTCTTGTACCAAGACTAAGCGGCTTACTAAACACTGAAAAGCTAGACATTAACGTTTATTATGCAGCGAGCCCAAACGAACATGTTATCCAGCACAAAGGCGCTTTTATAACTTTTGGAGCAGATAAACCTACGGGAACTGCCAGTGGTTACGGTGGCAAAGGAGCTATGGGGGCTAATAGAATTGATTTAGTGGTTGGGAGGCAATCTATGGGTAAGCCTGATGATGGCACAAATACAGACAACAGCTTTCAGGCTGATGCTGCAAGAATTTACATTTCACAACTTACCGATATTGATGCAAACTTTGGTATAGATCCGGGCAAATCTGGTTACATGGAACAACGTTCTGGTATTGGTATCAAGGCTGATGGTGTGAGAATCATCGGTCGAGAGGGTGTTAAAATAGTTACAGGCAGAATGCAAGCCACTAATGAAAAGAACTCTCTTGGAGGTAAGATGCTTCCTGCTCCTACTATCGAACTAATTGCTGGAAACAACACAGAGCCCCGACCAGCAGCAGGAACTTTGGGTGCTTTCTTTGGCGAAGACGAGATGTATGATCCGCTACAAGGTGTTGGTATGGGCAACAATCTAGTAAAAGCATTTCAAGATTTGATGTTCTTGTTGCAAGATGTCATTGGTGTTGTAAGAAAAACTAAAGCTAATCAAAAGCTTCTAAATATAGCAATTTCTGCTGCTGCCTCTTTACCTCCTGCTATTGCAGGACCTCTAATATCTGCAGCGTTCGCTCTATACAGCACAAGAGAAGTGACCACATCAATAGATTTGTGGCGAGCCAACATAGATGCCACACTATTTGACATAAATTATTTACAACCAATTGGGTTTCGTTATATCGAAAGTAGAAATGTCAAGACAACCTAATTATTTGAGAGCATAAAATGTCAAATCCTTCACCTTTCCTGCGCTATCAGGATAAAAATGGCGATTTTCTAATTGATGATTGCGAAGTAGATCTACCCGGACCAATCGAGAAAGTATGTCTCGATTGCAAACCGAATCCAAAAGCAATAGTCCAGAATTGGAAAACAAGCCTAAACACACCATTTCTCAATGAGAAACTTTGTTTATATCAAGTTGGCGTTAAAACTTCGCACAATGATACTGGTGGTAATGAAGGCATTGTAGACAGGTTTGAAACCTACAAAGAAGAAGCGATTGAATTGTTTCTGGATGAATACCAGAAGGCAGTCAGTTTTGAAAACATAGAGGCTTTGCGTGAAGCAATAACTTATGATTCTGACAAAGATTTTGATCTTGAAGCAAGAGCAAACTCTACTTTATCTCTGTTGTATTCAGTGCCCTTTGATGCCATTGGGGGCTTAGAGGAAGCAGATGACGATGACGACGAAGAGGATGATGAAAGAGAGCCGATAGAGGTTACTTACCTAGCCTCAGAGTTGCCGGTCTTGCTTACAAGAGTTCGTAAAGGAATCAATCTTTACTCTAGGTATGTCAAAGTAGAATCAGTCATGAAAGGCGCAAGCCTTGTGTTTGACGAAACCCGTTCAGTTTTTAATATTGATAAATATGGTGACTCTGGATTTGGCAGAAGCAGCGAGATGGCTAGAGTCCTAATTGAGTTGGATAAGTTCTTGAATCGTAGAGGATTCAACATTGTTGGTGCAGGTAGTTTTGGTTTTGGCAAAGACAGAGTTATAAAATTAAAACTTGGATTTACTAAAAACTTTAAACTAAGGAAGTTATCAGTCTTCTCGCTAGGCTGTAGAGAAAAGCCAAAAGTTTTCAAAGGAAATAAATTATCAGCGCTCAATAGGGTCGATGTATTCAAAGATCGTACAGCGATGGCTTACTTCGCACAATTAGCTGATATGGAAAGAGATCTCACGGCACGTAATCCAAAAAACTTTGTTGATTTTATTCAAGATTACACATACCCTACTGTTGCTTTTCTAGACGCAGAAGAGATAGTAGAGGGCGATTCTAGTTGTGTTGCTGATAAGATCAGAGAAAACATACAGGGTCTTGGTCAAGAACTGGTTAATGATGTCTTGGGTATTGGCGACATTTTGGCATACCAGTTCCACAAGCAATTGTGTAGAGATGACGAAGAACAGCAGGATCTAGTTGATCAGTTTGGTGAAAGATACAAGCCAGTAGAGGAACTTGTCATTTTTGGAAGCAAGAAAAAAGGCAAGGAATCAATTTTCAGTAAGGGTAGTAGAAATGCTGTGAAAGCAATGGCTACCCAACAGGCATTTGAAAAACTACAAACAAACCCAAATGTGTTTGTTCAGTTATGTGCTGAAATGCTCATAGGAGCGTCAGGCTTAGGTGGCAAGTTTGCGGCGAGAGATTTATGGGATAGTTCTTTTGATAGAATGAAACTTTGTGGTCTTCTTGATTTCTTGCTTGACGCTCTTGGCTGTTTGTGGGGAGGCTTGGAATTAGAAGAAGCCCTCACAATTGCTTTGACAAGTGCCCTAAAGGCAATGGGTATAGAAAATTTTGGTATCCTTTTTGCTGGGCTACCACCAGAAGAGCAAGCTGAACTAGATGCCTTAGTCAAGAGAAAATTGGCAGAGGCAAAACAATCTGCTGGAACAAGACAAACAGCAGCACAAGATCAAGAAAGAAATTCTGTTGATGCAGATGCAAGCGTGTTTGGTGATGTAAATTTTGTAAAACCCTTTGAAGATCCAGTTTTGCTTGAACAAGAAAGAGCCTCTCGCACTCCCGGTCCTTATGAGGGAACAACTGTGTCTACAGGTGTTTACGAAGCTCAGAGCAGTAACTTTGGTCATCGCCCGAGGCTGGGAACCGAATATGATAATCCGCAACAAATATCCGGCAATCAAACTCCCGCTGCAGATGCCATCAATAGTGTAGCAAAAAGAGCAGAACAGACATTCTCTGCTGACTCCATAATGGAAGCATACATTTTGGCATTGATTGAGTACTATTCAGGAAGATTGTTAGATCTTGTAGATAAGCTAAATGAATTTCCCGGTGCAGAAATTATCAGTAAGATTCTTGCTGTGGCTGATTGTCCTCGTCCGCCTCTATTCACTCCGAGTATAATGGACTTCCTAAAGGATGTCGAGCTTCCATTCTGTCGAAACATAGGCGATATTGCTTTGCCAAAGTTATTTATTCCAAAGATAAATTTTGCAGAAATTATTAAAAGAATAGTTGAGGCTATCAAAGAAGCAATTATTCAAGCAGTTCTAGAGATATTAATCAAGTTAATGGTTAAGATTTGTGAGATTCTTGGTGAGGCAATCTGTAAAGCACTTGAAACAGCAGGCAACATTATTGGAAGCCTACCGGGATTGGTTACAGGTAATACAACGATTAGAGATATTGTAAGAGAATCTATATGTGGACCCAATGCTTCGGATGAAGATGTAGACAATTCTATTGCTTCCATGTTTGAGACACTTGGTGGTGCTGGTGCCAACCTTGCAAATAAAGATAGAGTTCTAGAGCTTAACGAGGCGATTGCTTCATCATCAACAAGACAAGAAATTATTGATGCTTCACTTGGTAACCCATCACAAGAATTCCTATCCATAGTTGACACAATTATAGAAGTCCAGTTCCCAGATTTCAGAGAGGCTATGCCAAATAGAAGTGCGATTGGCTCTTTCTTTACCAATTTCGGCAATCTTTTGCCGTCAGAAGTCAAAGATGAATTGGATAACATAGCAAATCAAACTTATGAAAATCTTGATCTTCCGGCTAATCCCACGTTATGTGCAACTCCAGATCAAATAGAAGAGTTCTGTTCACTACGTGCAGAAATCCTTGCAGGAAGAGCATCCGACGAGCAGATTGCAACTCTCTGTACTCGTCCTACAGATGATTTTGAGACCCTTAATAACGTATTACAAGATGGCATTCCAGCCACAATTATGAATAACCTTCCGCCGCTATTGTCTGATCCCGGTTGTAACAATGGGCTGTTTCCATATGAGCCGGAAGAATTACAGCAAGCTGCATCAGCAGGCTTGTCCGCAGACTTAGATAATTTGAAAATAGCCTATTCGTATGACATGCTAGGTAACGGACCCGGAGAAAAGAACTGGGGTTACGTCAATATGATTCTTTGTGACACGATGGCAAGACCTTTTACTAACCATGCCAGACTTGTTAATAGGTTCGCCATATTTGGTGCTAAGAAATATGTTGATTTCTATGTTGATAATAAGGACAGTTCAGACGGAGACGAAGACGTTAATTATGCAAAGACCGCGCGCCAAAGAGGTGCTTTCCCGGTTTATGTTGGAGAGTGGCAGAACACCTATTGGGGCATAAACTCTGGAGAATTAACCGTAAATGAACCAACAAACGCTATCACAACTAAAAAGACAAAATTTGTAGAAAGCAAAGATGATATAACGGCACTACCAGATTTTGGATATAACATAGGAATAGAACCAGTTGAGGATGGCTATAACATTATTACTCGTCGTCGTAAAGCAATTCCAGAACTTACAATGACCTATCGTGACAATCGAGCAGGTAACGGTAATTCTGATGGAACTGTAGACTCAATGGGCATTGGTGATAGATTCGAGTTCTATTTTGGCGAAGTTCGTAATGGCATAAATATAAAAAATAGTAATGTGAGAGTAAAAATTACTCAATTGCTGAACTATGGCAATTTATCGGCAGATGTTGCAGATACTATTAATAATCAAAATTCTAAAGGCTCTGAGACCGCACCTGCCAAGCCCGTAGCCGATAGCGCGATTATTGAGAATCAAAATTATGAATTTATTGGCATTGATTCTGGAATCGATGAACTCTTACAGTCTGCTCGTAGAATGTCTGGAGATAGAAATAAATTTGCAAATTTTGAGGCTTCATTCCAAACTCTATCAGATGAATCTCCATTGGTTCTAATGGTTTCAGATATCCTTGACATAGGCACTCCCGCCGCGAGGTCATATTGGCAAAACACAATCCAAACCTTGGCTTCTAATTTTGGAAATAGAGTATTCACAAACGATAATCCCTCTTTCCTCTACGGTGCCAAGCCAGACTCTTTAACTTCAGAGTTGGCAGAATACGGTGTTGAGCAAGACGGAGTCTTTAAACCATATTCGGAGGCAACATTTACAGATGAAGACGGCATCGAGCAGCCATTAAGAAATTCTGATGGAGTAATGGGCTTGAGTCGAGACCAGTATGAAAATGGAGATAATGCGAGGGTATTTTATCTCGACCCGGCACAATTTGGTGGAACATACACCAATCCAAAAGTATACGTTAAACCAGTTGATGCAGAAGGAATATTGGGTCTTGTGAATGTTATGTTCCCTGAATTAAGTCCTTGTAAACCATACAGAACAGATCTTGTAGATTTTGGAGACATAGCATCAAAGATCTCAACAAGTTACAACAATTATCCTGATGATCCGAGATTAGCAGGCGACCCTGATTGTATTGTAGAAAGACCCTTTGACCGTGTGCTTGGACGATCATCAAAGGCTGGTATTGAGGGAGCTATTTCCGCTGCTTGTAGAATTTATGCTTCAATGCACTTTCTTAAGACAATCAATACTTTTGCAATGTTCAAACCAGATTTTAATACAACTTTGAGTTCAGTTTACGCCTCCTTTATTCTTGAGGATATGGAAAAGAATATGAAAGACTCTCAAGGTCAATTGGCTGAGCTTTTCAATCCTTTCAAAGACGATGAATTTTGGTATGCATTCTTGGAGCAAGCTGTTCAAACGTATTTCAATAAAATACAGTCTGGTTCAATTATAGATATACCAACAGATGTTGAGAGTGCTTTAGAGAGAATCGCTGCTGCCCAGAACAGATACAAGTATCCTAATCGCAAAGATCTAAAGAACGCTAAAAAACTTGGAGAAGCACCATTACTCCAAGGTCTTACACAGTATAGAGAAGACGAAAATCTTGCTGCTGTTAAATCTGTAGAAGATGATTGTAAAATAATACTAAAAGAGTTTATGATTGAAGAAGTCAATTTTATTTCAAACGTATTTTATAAGAACATGGTTGAAGAAAAATTCATAGATAAGAATAACTATGTGACTAACATCCACTATCATATATTGACAGAACTAACATATGGCTCACAGTTAAAACTGAATCAAGAATTGAGAGAAGAAGTTGCTTCCCCAATCACGGCTGGTCAATCAGATTACACAGACGGCGACGAGTTTGCTCTAGAAGATGGAACGCCATACGTTGGATACTACCACGCTATGGAAGATGATGAAGGCGATCTGGTCTTTATGGTTGGTGAAGAGCACGGCGACGACGATAGGCTTTTGAGACCATTCGCAAACAAGGTGATAGTTCCAATTGGAGATATAGACGGCGCAAGTGGAGATCCAACTGCTCCGTTCAAGATCAGAAAGTACATTAGAAGGAATCTTGGAGCACCAGAAGAATATTCTACCGAACTTATAAAACAAATAAGAAATGATGGTGGAGATAGATTAGTATCCGAAGTTTATCCCGGTACTCTTCAGTATGTCTATGACGGACAGAAGACAAGAGAAGGAAGCGTAGCACTTGATCCTGATGCGCCCGGTAGACCTATCGTTGGTCTTCAAGGTGAACTTGGTCTACGCTATGGTTTGGAGTTCTCAACTACTTCTGGCGACGTGATAGCAACTGCTGAAATTGATGTACTAGACTTGCCTCTGAACTTGCTCAAAGGACTTGAGGGTAACAGCAAAGAACTGCTCTGCCTAATCAACAAGTTAATAGACGACCCAAATTACAAATTATTTATGGAATATGCAATTCCAGTCAAGCAGATTCTATCTGCAATTGCAATTTACAACGATGTGTCATATCTAAATTCTATTGGAGAACTTACCAGTGGAGCCAAAAAGAGTGGGGAAATTGGTGATGGAACTGCATCTAATACTAATAAGCCGGGTATGGCTGTTGAAGAAGATGGTACAACTTCTGTAAGTGCTCCCGGCTGGTTACCAAGGGCTGAGCGCGGAGGTTTCAGTCCGTTTGTTCTTACTTGGGACGAGTGGTCAAAAGAGACATTACGAAAATCAGATACTGTCCTCAAGAAGATGTTTAAATCATATTATTATTCTAGAGAATTTGGTAAGCAAGAGAAGCCAGATGCCACTGGTGCTCAGGTCGCTATACAAAATCTAAAAGAAAAATTTAAGTTTGCTCCCGGTGCGAGAACTGTGCCTTGGTGGCATCGTCGCACCAGTAACCCATTTAACGCCAAGGGTCAACTATGCGAGAGAAAAGAAGATGACTAATTATAAAGTGAGGGACAATTAATGGCTTCTTTGGCACCTAAACTTCCACTTACTTTGGATTCTGGAGATGGCTATACATCGATAAAAACTTTAAAAACTCTTATTAAACAAAATTTCAAAATGTTAATTTTGACAAATCCCGGTGAGAGAGTAATGGATCCAGAATTTGGTGTAGGAATAAAATTATTTTTATTCGAGAATTTTCAAAGTGATGTTTACGCAAGAATAGACTCAAGAATCAAAGATCAGACACAGAGATATTTACCAGTTATTGAGATAACAAGCATTGAGTTTGGTGTAGCGGAAATAGAAAACAACAGTCTGGGCTTAAGAATAGAATATATTATACCTGACATCGCTGCAAGAGATTTGCTGGAGTTCACTATTTAAGTTGAGGTAAACTGAATGCCAAAGCATAACAACAAAACGCCCTCTATAAACTATACTAATAGAGATTATGGGAGCATTAGAGAGGATTTGAATCAGATAGCAGAACGATTCTATCCCGATACATTTCAAGATTTTAGCGAGGCTTCTTTCGGCTCTATGATGCTGGATGCAGTTGCTTATGTTGGTGACCAGCTTTCTTTTTATCTAGATTACAATGTTAATGAGTCATTTCTAGATACCTCCTATCAGTTAAACAACATTATTCGCCATGGCAGAATAATGGGATACAAAAACTCAGGACGCCCTTCGACATACGGTACGGTTGCTATCTATGTTCTAGTCCCAGCCTCAACAAGTGGTATAGGTCCGGACAACAGATATATACCAATCATAAAGCGAGGCACAACTTTTTCTTCTGCAAATGGCTTAGGATTTGTTTTGACTGATGATGTAGACATGGCAAAAACCACGAACCCAATAGTGGTAGCTAGAACAGAGCCAACTACAGGCGCTCCAACTTTTTACGCCATTAAGTCATATGGAAAAGTGGTATCTGGGTTTTTCAACACTGAGACGGTAGAAATTGGTGCGTTTCAGAGGTTTAGAAGGGTTCAGTTATCAGAGTTAAATGTATCAGAAATAATCAGTGTTTTAGATTCAGACGGTAATGAATACTTTGAAGTTGAAAATCTTTCTCAAGATACGATATTTAAAAAACTAACAAATAAAAATTATAAAAATGATAATGTGCCATCTGTCTTAAAGCCACTTCTTGTCAATCGAAAGTTTGTAACTGTTTTTGATAACAACGGTGTCTCTTTACAGTTTGGTAGCGGGGACGAATACGCAGGTGATGTTGTGGCAGAGCCGCAAAGTCTTGCTATAGATGTATTTGGCAAGTCTTACGTTACAGACACTTCTTTTGATCCTAGCACTCTAGTATCAAATAAATATTATGGTATAGTTCCACAAAACACAACATTGACAATTTTGTATAGACAAACAAATCCAACAAACGCCAATGTTGCAGCAAATTCAATTAACACAGTAGGGAACAGGATACTAGAGTTTGAAGATGTTTCGGTGCTTTCGGCACCAGTTGTGCAATCAGTTAGATCCTCCCTTGAAGTAAATAACGAAACACCAATTGCCGGAAACGTATCCAATCCCAGTTCGGCAGAAATAAAACAAAGAATTTATGACACATTTCCAACTCAGAACAGAGCCGTAACTCAAAGAGATTATGAAAATCTAGTTTATAGAATGCCATCTAGCTTTGGGTCGATTAAGCGTTGCTCAGTTCAAAAGGATCCAGATTCACAAAAAAGAAATCTTAATGTGTATGTCATATCAGAAAATCCAGAAGGCAAACTCGAACAGACAAATAACACAATTAAAGAAAATATAAAAACTTGGCTTAATCATTATCGGATGATTAATGATACAGTTGATGTTCTTGACACATTTATCATCAATCTTGGAATTAATTTTGTGATTAAACCAGAGATGAATGCAAATAAATTTGATGTCCTAAATAACTGTGTAGCTGCATTAGCAAATGAGTTTTCAACACCACTCTTTGTAGGCGAGCCTCTTTCAGTCTCAAAAATTTTCAATGTCTTGAACAACGTGCCCGGTGTTAATGATGTTGTTAAAGTTCAGTTTGTAAATAAAACATCATCAAATTATTCTAACGTATTTTTCTCAATAGCAGAAAATATGTCACCAGATGGAGATTCTTTGGTTTGCCCAAAGAATGCAATATTTGAAATTAAGTTTCCCCAAGTAGACATCAAAGGTAAGTTAAGATAATGGCTATTAGACGTTATGTGGCAAGTGCCGATAATACAATTACAAATGCCTTCAAAGATGGGCTAGGAGTAAGAGCAACTGGCTCAAACATGGGTCAGGCAGATGTTAGTGAAGTTTTTTCAATTTATGGACGCGCTTCTTTGACTTCTTCGGAACTCTCTCGCGTTCTTACCCAATTCAGCGTATCTACAATATCTTCAGATAGAACAGCCGGTGTAATTCCTGCTTCTGGCAGTGTGAGTTTTTACTTGCGTCTATACAATGCTGAAACTTCTCAGACTGTCCCAAAAAACTTCACAGTAGTAGCACAAGCAATTTCAAGAGCTTGGAATGAGGGCGATGGTTTAGATTTGGAGAACTACAAAGACATTGGTAAATCAAACTGGGTTTCAGCATCTACTACCACTGCATGGAGTTCGGCTGGTGGTGATTATCATGAAACTCCTGTGTTTACTCAGACTTTTGATAGCGGTTTGGAGGATTTAGAAATAGACATTTCTGATCTTGTTGAACAATGGATCGATGGCACAAAAGACAACTATGGTATCGGTATAAGACTTACTTCCTCAGTAGAAAGCGACACAACATCGTATTACACCAAGCGCTTCTTTGCGAGAGGCACACAATACTTCTTCAAGAAGCCTGTAATCGAAGCTCGTTGGAACTCTTCAACACAAGATGATAGAGGCGACTTCTACATGTCTTCTTCTCTCGCACCAGCAGCAGACAACCTCAACACACTCTATCTTTACAACTACGTTCGTGGCCAATTGACCAACATCCCAGCGATTGGCACAGGAGAAATCTACGTCGATCTTTACCAGACCCTCGGCGGCACCGCATTAACGCAAGAAATCAACACACCAGCAACAGGCGGCTATGTGTCAACAGGCATATACTCTTGCTCAGTTTGTATCACAGGAACCTACACAACCTTACGTGATGTTTGGTATTCTGAGGGCACTGAATATTTTACGGGAACAATTTCTCCTCAAACCTTCGGTGCTGCTGCTGTATCAACTGGTAACAACCGTTACATCACAAAGATCAAGAATCTTAGAAACAAATACTTCTCTGAAGAGGAAGCACGCTTCAACGTTTATGTCCGAAGCAAAAACTGGTCCCCAACTATTTACACAGTAGCGTCAAGTGAAATAGAAAATACTATTATTCCTAGCGCATCATACAGAGTTTATAGAGTCTTAGATGGTTACAATGCTATTCCACACGGCACAGGATCAGAACTTCAAACACTCCTTTCTTACGATGTCTCAGGAAATTATTTCAACCTTGATATGTCCTTGCTTGAGCCCGGCTATGAGTATGGCATCAAGCTTGCGTTCTATGACTCTCAACGCCAAAGCTGGCTTGAGCAAGACCAGAAATTCCTATTCAGAGTAGAAGATTATGAGTACTAGAGATTTATTCGAGCGTTCAACAAACTACGTTTCAGACACAAACCAGAAAGATGCTTTTACTGACGCAGAGTCGTCAAGAAACGTAGCCGCTATCTCTGAAAAGCAGAATACTTTCGAGCCACAGATAGATTACAATGATCCTCTCTCTTTTGCTCGTTTTGGTTCTGCCGAGCTTTACTACCAGTCTGCTATCGATCGTATCATTGATTTCTATCCATACGACGGGTCTGACGCAGAATACAACGAGTTTTACAACAAGTCTCTGGATATTGAGAAATTTATATTCAATACTCTCTATCCTCGCACCAACGGATACGTCAACTTTTCAAACTCTTACATCTCTTTCAAGGGCGGTCCACACACAATCAGTTCGACTTCTACGAAGGGACTGTTTAAGGATCCAAAGTCTTCCCAAAGAGAGACTGCCAATATCTACGATGAAGATTTATACACTACTGAGGGTTTGCCATCTGATTACGGTCAGGGAACCAGAGAGTCGAACCTAAAGTGTGATTTCCAAAAGGGTGTCACTATTGAATTCTGGCTTAAGAATCATGAGTTGGGTGCTGGCGAAAAAAGAGCAATCTTTCATCTCACCAACTCTTCTGGTGGTGACGAATTTACCTTATATCTTTCTGACTCTGCTGGCTCACCTTTCTTTGCCACTCTTAGCGCCTCGCACTCTGATATTTTTGGAGATGAACAAATTGGTTCCACTCCAGATACCTCATCTATAGAAAACTGGAATCACTATGCTGTCTCGTTCAAGAGCGCAAGTGCTGGTATCACAACCAAGTTCTACCTCAATGGTGTTCTCGATCAGACAACAACTCTTGGTACCGACGGTGTAAACACTCTTACACAACCAGAGACCCTTGCTTACATTGGCTCTGGTTCTCATGATGAAGGGCACCTTTATTTCTCAGGTTCTATGGACGAGTTCCGTTTCTGGAAAGTTGAGAGAACAGCACAAGAGATCGGTAGAAACTGGTTTGGTCAAGTCAGAGGCGGTTCTAACACCGACATTTCTAACACTACCCTTGGGGTCTACTACAAATTTAACGAGGGCATAACAGGCGTAGAGGCGACAGATAAGATAGTTTTGGACTACTCTGGTCGCATTTCTAACGGTACCTTCACCGGCTACACCACAAGCACTCGTAACACTGGTTCTGCAATTGTATCCGCAAGCGCTGCTACAAGCGAGTACCTTGACCCTATCATTTATGCTACCCATCCAAGCGTATCTAGTCTCAAAACAAGTCTCATAAGCAAGGGTGCAGACCATGACATGCGCAATAACGCGGCTTTTGCGACTTTCATGCCAAGTTGGATCATGGAAGAGCACGAGGACCTTGGAAACACCAACTTCAAGTACCTAAGTCATATAATTGGTACATATTTTGACAAATTATACCTCCAAATCGAGGCTGTTTCCACTTTCAAATCACCAATTTACACCAGTTCCTCCTATAAACCAATCCCATTTGCGAAGCACATGCCAGCTTCTTTGGGTCTAGAAACACCAGAAATCTTCGTAGATGCGACTGTTATGGAGAAATTTCTCAATAGAAACGAATCCGAAGCCTTCGAGAATGACCTAGAAGAAGTTAAAAACCTTATTTATCTTAACCTTTACAACAACTTAACTTACATTTTCAAGTCAAAGGGTACCGAAAAGGCTGTTAGAAACGTTCTTCGCGCTTTCAACATCGATGATAAGCTAGTAAGATTCAATACTTACGCTAACAACTTCACATATGAACTTGAAAATAATCTAAAACAGACAACTTTGAAAAAGTCTTCTGTTAATTTCAACAACAAAGACCATCTTGGTGCGGTTGTTTACTCGTCTGGTTCTACTGATTCAACACAATTGGGCTACATTTATGGCTCTGGATTGGATTCTCACGAACTTCGCTACGGATTGACCCACGAAGTTGACGTTATATTCCCCAAGTTCATCAAGCTTATCGATACTTTCGATCGCAATTTCACAAGAGTATCGCTATTCGGTCTTCACTCTGCTAGTGCTGATACAGCAGGGACCGATGTATACGACCCAAGCTTCTACGTTTATGCCGAGAGAGACGAGAACTACTCAAAGAATGTAAAATTTGTTCTTTCTTCTTCTATGCTCACAAGCGAAATCTCAAGTAGCCTCTTCCACGGCGTCTATGATGATGAAGATTGGAATCTTTCAGTTCGTATCAAGCCGGATAGTCTCGGACTAACAGGCTCTGTTGAAGGTGTAGCAGCCTCTGGTTACACCCTAGAATTCTCAGGATACAATCAGAGGCTTGGAGAGATCAGAAACAGCTTCAAGGTAACCGGTTCAGCAACAAGTGCAGAAGATCTTCTCAAGTCTCCAAAGAGAATCTTCGTTGGTGCTCATAGAACAAACGTCACAGGTGCGTTACAATACAAATCAGATGTTCTTGTAACTGCTACAAGATACTGGACGAAATACCTTGACGAAATTTCTTTACAGCAACATGCGTTTGATTTTGAAAATTATGGAATTGTTAGTGCCAGCCAACATTTATCTGCTTTAGACAACGATAACAACAAAACATTAAACCGTCACACGCTCGCTCTCAACTACGAGTTCGGCAACGTAACTGGCGCTGATGGAACAGGCGGCTTCTCGGTCACAGATATCAGTTCTGGATCTACCGAGGCTAGAAGCGGAGAATACGGAGAACTAGGGGCCATCTCTGGCTATCTATACCCCGGCGTTGGATTTGGTTTCGAGGCTAACGCAACCGACGTTGTTCTCAAAAAAGAAGTCAACACGCATCAGTTTATCAACCCAGAGTTGGTAATCGGGGACAATCTTGTTCAGATCAGAACAGATGACGATAAACTTTTTGATTCTGTTGATACAATTCCCAACTACCACCACGTTCTTGAAAAGAGTATGTATAACGCAATCTCCGAGGAGATGTTAAACTTCTTCGCAGGCGTTAATGATTTCCATAACCTAATTGGACACCCTGTTCATATGTACAGGATGGAGTACAAGGGTCTCAACAAGCTAAGAGAAGTCTTCTTCCGCAGAGTCACAAACGTCACAGAAGTAGAACGTTTCGTAGATTACTACAAGTGGTTCGATGATGCTGTATCTCAGATCATTGGGCAGCTTATCCCAGCGTCTGCTGAATACACATCAGATATTCTAAACACAGTAGAATCACACGTTTTGGAGCGTGCTAAGTTCCAACACAGAATCCCGATGATGGCTTTCACTTCTTCAACCGAGGGCGTTGCTTTCGGTGCAGAAGAGTTGCGCTACAACTGGGATAGAAACCACGCCCCCGTAAGCGGATTAGAACGCGATAACTCAAACTGGTGGAAGGAGCGTGCTGAGCGTGCTGGTACAATTTCTTCTGGTGATGCTGCTGTGGACTCCGACAGAACTCAGATTCGCAATGTTAGCACAAACCAGACTAATGGCGGTGTTGGTAGAAGTTTCACTAACGCAGGCGTCAAATACTCACGCTCAAACTTCAAGTACCGCACTCTATCCAAGGGTCAAGTGTTCGAGTCAAAGAGAATAAGAGAAATCAAGGGCGGCGTCAACTTTACAGACGACAAGGACATTCACTACACCTATACCGCTCTACATCCCGCAGGTCCAATAAACCAAACCGACAACATCTTTATTCCAAAGAACGTTCTTCTCGGATTTACAGATGATCTTGTTGCTCTCGAAGACACAAGCGATCCTCCCGAGAACCCAGCAGCTAAGGTCAAGAGAAACATTCTCGTTCAACACGGTCGCGATTGGGAAGATGGACTCGGCTACAAGAACGTTAAATCATCAAAGGCATTCCCATTCAACATCGTCTCTTCCTCTGTTCGTTCTGGCTACAACGCGCATGTTATCGCGAGAGCAACAGCAAGCATTGAAATCACAAACCTCCACAACGATGTCTATGGTCCCGACATGGAACGCCCAATGCAGGGTCCGTTCACTAACTACGCTGTTGGTGGGCATCAATCTCGTCACATCAAACTTAACACTGGTGGAGACAACTACCTAAACCGCCCTGAGGCTTGGAAGATTGCCCTAGGCAAGTGCCCCAACACTGACGGTGCTATCGGCATGGTCGGCGCAGATTACCCTTACCCCGAAGCCAACGAAGAAGGGCAAACACCATACCCCATGACTGGTGCTATGAAGGCAACTTACTTCCGCGACGAAACCGCCAAGCGCCCTGTCAACATTCGCAACATTCAGCACAGAACTGGTTCAACCATTCTTGGCAACTACAACCATAACTACGATGTTGTCCATATTGTAGGCGGCTACTCTAACCCAAGAGCATTCATTGACGAACAGCCAACACTACCGACTGTAGCAGAAGGCGCTGATGTTGTCAAGACTATTCTTGACATCGAAAGAGGGAAAAACGGACACTTTACATTCGTTGACGACTACAACGCTGGCTACCTAACAGGGTCCGGAGACTACAAAAATAAGACTGTCATAGTCAACCGCTTCTCATCTCCCGGCTCTTTCGAGTCTATGACTCCTGCCTTCAAGGACTTCCGTTCTGGTGACTTCTCAGTCTACAACACAATTAACAACAGAAACCTTACTTCACGTCGCCCATTCCAAGGCGTAACTTCTTCGATTGTTTCTCAGACAACAGGAATTAGAAGTTTCGATCACACTGGCAAAGACTTTGGTTTTACAAACTTGGCTGCACGTCATGCTACTAGATTCTTCCGTGATTCTCACGTTGAGAGCGACACTGACTTCTCCAACGTGCCAAGAAACACCCCTGACTTAAATTCTCCCGGAAAAGCTGACGATGCGTTTACCGAAGCGCCATCATTCCACAAAGTTCATAGAAACAATGTCATAAAGGCTAGAGAAGTAGAAACAATTACCACCACAACCTATCAAAATCAAAATTCTTTACGTTTTACAGACACAACAGACGCTAAAAGCTTATCTACTCGTAACTTTGATTTAACTTCTAGAGAGATGACTTTTTCTTTCTGGATTTATGATGATAAGACAATCGGTAGCAATGTTGTTAAGCACATTTTCTCGTTAAATGTCCCTACTGGTTCATTAGATGATGAATTTTCACCACTCCAGATTTCTCTAACAAATAACAGTCCCGATTCTCAAATAGCAATTGCTTTTTCTGATGCTGATGAGAGTTCAAAATCTAGCGACATAAGATACTTGAGTGCTAATACAGTTACCAGAGATCAATGGAACCACATTTTTATACGTTGGGACGGAGATTCAAGCAATAAGCCTGAGATTTGGATTAACAATACTGCAAGTAACTCAACCCCAATCGGTTCTTTCTCAGATCCAATTAACATCACTTACGGCTCTAACCATAGGCACGCTATCGGTAGGGGAACAATTTGGAACCCTAATGTCAACAACCAAGGCAGAGACTATCTAATTGATGAGTTTGGCTTCTGGAATGGGCAACTTTCGGATGCTAACAAAGATAGTTTGTATAATTCTGGCTCGTATTACGACATAGATAGGGATCCAGATTCTGTAAAATCTAGTGACATGTATTTCTATCTCAGAATGGGTGATTCTACTGGAGATGCATCAGTAGGTAATCTATCTGACGGTGATGCAGTCGTAGATGTAGGCGGCATTAATGACTTTGAAGCAGCGGTCACAACAGCAGGTCAGCTACAAATCACGGCATCGACTTTTGATACATTTAGTGAAACTGTTACAAATACACTTACAGAAGTTGTCTGCGACCAAAAGTACGACAACCTAAATCTACACCACCAGATCCCACGCTCTGATCGCCAATACTCTTGGTTTGCACACTCAATTACTCATACAGGTGCTTGCGAGCCACGCTACTCTGGCTTCATGCAGGTAAACTCGCCTATCGCACCTTACTACGAGATCACAGGTAACTACTACCCGTTCTTTGATTATGTGTCAGCATCTGCTGCTACATCTGGAATCTACCAGAACACAACAAGATTGGACTTGCTTGTTCTCGATAAGACTGGTTCTGCCATAAACACTCTTGGCGAGCCAACAATCAGCGGCGCACTACAGACACCCGCAGAAGGCGAGAGACTAAACGCTTTGCTTATCCATCGTGGTGACACATATGGCTGGAACTGGCGTGCCCTCCACCAGAAAGATCACCCGATCTTGGACCGAGAACACAAAGAAAACCTACTCACAGCAGTCAAGGGAACTACAATCAGAGAGTTCCGACTACCACCGGTTTCTCTCCGTGGTCGCCCAGTTGTGGTCAACATGGATGTTGACGGGCAAAACGTTTCCCTCAAGACAACACACAACAACGAGAAGATCTACTTCAACGAGCGCGAATTGAATGACCTTGTGTTCGAGAAAGAAGATCCAACACTCACCCCATTTGACCAGTTGTTAGAAGTATCTCAACAGCAAGGTTCTAGCCTAAACTGGATCCATTACTCTGAAACCCTATTCCCGTCCACAAGAAACGAATTCTCAAGCGGCTCACGCGAGAGACTTGGCTACGACAACAAGTTCTGGAGAGATAGTCGTAGCGATAGAGCAGAACTAGGAAATTCATTTACAAACTCATTCAATCTTGTTGTCTCGCAAAGTAGTTGGATTTTGGATGCTCCTGACAACTTCATTGATAGAACAGCAATCTTGACAGGAAACTTCAATGGCTCCAGCTTTACAGATTACTTGACAGCTTCTAACTATGATTCTCCATCGCTAGAGGGCAATGCAGGAGAGCTACAAAACCTCTACTTGATGGCTTATGTAAAATCATCTACACCCATTTATCTCCCAACTAACTCTACTAAAGCAATTCTAAATGCTGCATCTGCTCTTTATTCTAGAAAGCAGAACTTGACTTCACCAAACTCGGTTGTTTCAAGAACAGGCTTTGCCAAAACTAGTAGTTCGCCTGATTCATTTACAGATCAGATTGGAATTGGTGCTGGTGAGGCGTTGTGGGAAGCAGGAACTTATGCCACAATTAACGTCAAGTCTGGTAGTTCTTTCATAACTTCTTCTTACCGATCTGAGCCTTGGTTCGATGAATATGGGGACTTCCGCGAAGAGTTGCAACTTGCTGCGAGAGATTACGCCATTATTCCAGAGTTCAGAATCTCAGAACACATTAACGAATACGTCAAGGGCGGAACTTTCAACAAGTTTAACTTCGACACATTTGAGATCCCCGGAACAACAATCAGCAGTTCACAGCAGAACTTCTACAAGGACTATTCTAACTCTGACTTCTTGCGAGAGTTCGCAAGCATCAAGGATAAGTCCGGACTAAATGCGAAAGAAATAATGTTGACCTGTAAGGCAGCAGTTCGCTTCAATCCCTACAAGGGCTTCTACCCAGCACAGAGAACGCTTGACTTGGTAAGCCAGTTCTCAAGTTCTTTTGCTGCTGGATTTAGTGCTACTTATCCAAAATTAGGGGGAGGCACCAACACTGTTGGAGGATTTAATGGCTCTGTGTCTGGAATTTATAGACCAGTGATCCAGCCCCTTTTCTCTCCCGGTATCCTCTACAACTCCATTAAATCTGGAATCGCTGTTGATTATCCGGTTGTCAATAACAAAAAGAAAATTTCAACATTTAACTTCACCGGCTCTAATGCAGACGCTGAAAACTACATGTTAATTCCGATAACTTCTTCGGAAGTGTCTTTGGATGATTATAACCCGCAAAATTCTTATTGGGACCTTCGTGTTCCATTCGAGACTATGATCGAACCCGGAAAATACATAGACAAAGTTGAGTTCTTAGACTTTGAGCCACACCCTTCTGCTTCTATAAATATAACAGCTTCTCTTGACACTTCTGTCTCAGACGGAATTTACGAACTTATGGCAAAGAACTTCTTTGGACAGACAGGCGACTTCTTCTTGAAGAACTCTTCTTACACCAAAATTGAGTCTGATCTTATCCAAGATGGACTCAAGTTCAAAGATGGCGATGTTTTTGCTGCGAGACTAAAAATCAGAAAGTCTCATAATGGTAAAAGGTTCTACAATAGTGAATCTGGCTCCACCGGAGATAATGAGTACTTCTCAACAAATGGCGCTTTAGCAACTCGCAGCACCGGAAGCAATGTGATCTCTTTGAGTGCTTCATTCCCGATTCCCCAAGATCCTGCACACAATTCTGAGTTTCAAGAAACATTTACAATGTATTCTCGTCCAACTGCGTTCGGTCCATCTATCAGTGGCAGAAACTCTGATTCTTCTGAGAATCATGCAGATGCATTCTTAAGTGGAACTCTTGACTCACTAGAGGGATACAACTGGGCATACACGCCGCCTTATTACCACGGCGAGTCTTGGGTTGATTTTATTTTCCGTCCAGATTCTACCAAAACTTATACACTTGAAGATATTCTTACTGAAACCGAGGCAATATACTGGCGCGTTGATCCGGGCAGAATAATTGAAGGCACCGCAGACAGCAACCTCGACGGCTACTCCAATCTTCAAAGAGCACTCATAGACCATGGCTATGACGCCAGCAGTGGTATTTCTGGTCAGCAGGCAATTTATGGTGGAAGCGTAATCAACAAGAACGCAATGCAACTTGATTCTTCTCTCAACCTCTTCGGTGTCGAGAGAGTCCCCAAGAAGCGCAAAGACAAATTCGGAAACACAATTCTAGATCAAAACGAACTCGCAGGCAAGCGCTGGGTTATTCAGCCTAAGTGGGAAACCCCGATGCTTAATTTCGCGAACGTGAAAGAAGATAGCAACAATATTACCTACCCAACTAACTTCTCCGAGTCAGTTCCCCGTGGTATGTGGCACCAGTTTGGCGAAATGCCGACAGATCCAGATACAGGCGTGTTCCTAGAAATTGGTGATATTCCAAACGACTGGCTTAAATATCACTATGATGTGATCAACATGAGTTCATCATACAACAATAACGACCCACTAGGCTCAGGCTCCACAGCCTACCTAGATTATCAGTCATTAAGCGACCTATTCGGCTTCTCACGCTCTCAGAAAAAAGACAGCGCAAAGGTACGCCTTGGAGAAATTGCGGATAAGAGAGAGGTATATGAAGCGGTTGTGGCAATTCCTTACATTCTTGAAGCAAACGAAGATTACGGAAATGCCAAGACTGACGATGACAAGAACCGCAAGAAGTTTATAAACATACCAAGGCAGCGCTTTAGAGCGGCACTAAAGGAACGTGAGGGCTCACAAGATGGCGATTCACTAGAAGCAGCAGGCGAGAGCATCCGTAAGATGGTTCAGAAGATGAAGCGCTACGTTCTCCCACCACAATTCGACTTCATCAATTTTGATGAAATTGATCCCATTGTAATGTACTTCTTTGAGTTCAAGTACGAGTTTGACAAGGACGATCTCTCCTACATCTGGCAGAACCTTGCTCCGAGAGACTACAAGAAGATTACATTCCAAGAAGCAAAGGTTGCTCACGATCTAATGAACAACGAGCTTCTAGATGAAAGTAACTTGATGGATAACCCCAACCTACGTTGGATGGTTTTCAAGGTCAAGCAGAAGGCAACAAAGGATTACTACGATCTCATCCCGCCACAGGTCAAGGCAGCGAGACCCACAAGCAACCTCGATAAGCCCGAGACCGACAAGGATGATGAATACCTCCAGTTCAACTGGCCATACGATTACCTTTCCTTCGTAGAACTAGTTAAGCTAGAAGCCGATGTTCTCTACAAGGCAGATCAAGAAGAGCCGCAATGAAGTTCCTAAACAAGAAAGAGCAAGTGTTCGACATCCAACTTACTCCTTATGGAAAACACAAGTTGGGTGCTGGAACTCTCAAGCCAACCTATTATGCGTTCTTTGATGATAATGTCCTCTATGATATTCGTTATTCTTCTGCTTCTGTAGACGAACCACAAAACGATATCCATAAGCGTATCAAGCAAGAGACACAATACCTTGAGAGTCAGACCTTATTCCGTCAGGTAATGAGCGGAGCTATCGTACAGGGTGGTATTCTTCAGGATACCATCTATGAGCAAGAAGAGAGTCTTCTAACTTCTGATGGCTTTATTGGAGACGCCAAACTACTCTCAAAAGATACCAACGTAGCGCCTGCTTGGAAGGTCGTGAGTTTGCAGAACTACATCACATCTTCTGCGCTTGAAGATCTGAGAAACAAATCAAAAGTTCCACAAATCAACATTACTGCGTCCTACATTCTTGAAGCAGTACAGCCTGAAGATTTAGCTGTTGGTTTAGAAACAATGGCAGAGCTAAACACTGTTGGAGAATTTTCAGATGGTAAAAGGGTAAAGCTGTCTACCAATCATCCTCTAATTTATCTTGAAGAACTAAACACAGAATTATTGACTGAGAACTTTGATATTGAAGTATTTGAAGTGGTATCGAACTCCCCGGATGATGATTTCCGAAGATTATATTTCAATAAAACAGAGCCACAAATTGTCAATGGAATGCTGGTTTCAGCGCAGCCAGTAGGAAATGTGCAAACATTAACCACGTCTTCCGTTGAATATTATTTCTCTATACTAACAGATACTCAAGTAGATCCAAAAACTGCTTGTAGGCATGTTGAGCAGTTTAACACAGAAAACTATTTAATAGACCTAGACTTTGATTGTTCAGATGTCGAGGGTGAGGATATCTATTTTGATATCTACGGCAGAGTTACGGAGTCAGAAATATGTCCCGATTAATCTTTGAGGGTGATACCACGGAACGCTTTGGTAAACTATTTCCAAAGCCTTTTATCCAAGAGATAAGGGTATACGATGACGCCATCCAAGCAGACGTTATGTTGTTTTTGGAGGTGCCTCTTGAACAAGCCGAAACAGACAATCTTATCGGTAGAATAAACGAGAATCTTCGTGTATTTGGTGCTTTCTTAGAACAAGATCAATTCAATAGGACAATCAACCCTAATTCTCAAAGTAATTTCTACAAGAACAGTTTCTTTGCTTTACATTTCAATATAAATGATTACGAAATAACAGAACCACTCCAAAATATAGAGTATCACTATAACTCTGAAGGTAAGCGATTTGCTAAGTGCTTGGTGACTTTTGAATACACGGAAATAGCGGGCTTCCTCAATTTGCAGAGAGATAGATATTTTGCCGCCTTTACTTCATTCACTTCACCTTCTTCTGAACTAGAATTTGAAGGTAATTTTGAAAAAGACGTGTTGAGTGCAGCAACAAAATCCGAAAGAGCACTTTACAGAAACCAGACATCCGACTTGGTTTACGAAAAAATCCTCAATGCCGATGGTACCCTAAATACAGGCAAGCAAAACGCTTATCAAGAACCAGACGGCAATTACTACGGCAAGACCCCTTTACAATCTCTTGGTAAGATATACAAGCAAACCAACAAGATTACCCACCAAAGAGTAATCGATTTGGTCAACCCAGTAGTATCTCCTTATGTTGGCTCAATCCCAGAAGCCGACAAGATATCGATGACCTTATCTCAATACTCGAACGACCCTGCCCTACTGACGCAACTCGAAAAGGATATTAACTCTTTTACCAACAAGAGTTCCGCCACAACAACTGGACAGCTTTATTCACAGCTTGTTGACGTTGTTGCCGATATCGATAATCTTCTACAAGCCGAGACGACTCTCAACAAAAGGCTTGAGACTAACACGAAGATAAAAGATAGAAGAGGCGATCGGACTTTTATATCCAGCGTTGATTCTTTGAATACCACATTGACTAGTGAATCCGCTGGCGAATACATATACTTACCATTTGTTTCAAGATATTTGAAACCAGCAGTATCTACACTTACGATGCCTGTAATTGGTGATGAATTTATCGTTAAGAACTTATCTTACATCTTTTTTGATTACGAAAAGAATCTAAACTATGAATCAAGAATAAGCAATTATTTCAACCCATACAATCTGAAACAGATTTTTGGAGTCAATTGTTTCAACAATTATTACAGAATCAAAAACATAATGGTTGAGAAGTTTGCATACCACAATCGTAATAAGTCGCAAGTTTTAGAACAAAAGGTTGTCTATTCAGATAGCAAAGGATACGAAGAACAATATCTTTCAAGGAATTTGTCGCACACAGAACAAAATCCAAAAAGCTTTAATGATTTTTCTTTCTCTGGTGGGAAGACGACTTATAGACAATTGATAGAAAGAGCATTCGATACTGTTGATGGATTGAACAACTACAAATTCAAGAACTACGAAATGGTGGATTTAGAATCAGCAGAACAAGCAACAAATGGTCCAATAGAATACAGAGTAATTGTTGAGATAGAAGAGAAAACTATGAACTTTTATGATAAGTTCATAAAAACAAAATTAGAAACTTTGATATCTGATTTACAAAGATACACTGAATTTGCCGAACAATTTTGTAGCTACAATAACTTAGATAACAGATTCAATGATTTTTTTGTGAACTCGATTGAATCTGAATTTGAAGAACCTTTTGTGTGGGAAAACGCCCCACTATATTACTATTGTATAAAGGCACTAATTGAAAGTTCTTGGGATGATCCACAACAAATCAGCGGGGGCGTCAGAAAGAAAGATGGCTCTTTGATTAATATGTCGCTTGTTAAGAACAACGCTATTTTGAAAAGCAGGCAAATTTCTCCAAGCTCTGGTGATCTGTCTTATTTACAAGAATTTTTAGTAGAATTTACAAATTTCTATAACACATATTTTGGATATGAACAAGGTTTTGATGCCCTTACTCCGTCAATATACGATGACGATAGTCGAGGCGGCAAGACCTTGAGAGCATATCCAAATAAAGAATTTGAAAAAACATTTGTTGTAAGTGTTGGTATCATAGACGAATACGAATTAGAAATAGAGATACCAACTATAGAAGAGACCGATACAGAAACAAATACAAGCATTGCTGCATTAATAACGGATTATCTCAGAACAGAAAAGATTGATAAGATCTTAATTGAGGATCTTATAAGAGAAGTAGCTCGGCAATACGATTTAAATAATATGCAGGCTCAGCAAGCATTTGTTTCATTTGTTGAAAGAGCTTTTGATATTGTTGTTATACAAGTGGGGGTCCCACGAGATTTTTCATCGAGCTTTATGAATAAAATTTTGAATTTAGCAAATGTGGGCTATAGTAGCTATTTGACGCAGGGAAATACAAATTCAATACAATTTCAAAATGCATATACAAACAATTATGCAAATTTATATTCTACAGCAGCCGCAAATTATAACGCAATGGTTACAAGCTATGCTGCTAGTGGAATGAGGATGATTAGACCATAAAATGCCTGACTTTATAAACAAAAAACAATTAGCCAATGTACAAAGCTTAAACATAGTTGTTAAAAAGATAGATTTGGATTTATCGGTATCAGAAGTGGAAGAAGCAGTAGGGCAAAGTTCTATAACTATTGAAGAAACGCCCGCCGCATTTTCATTCAAGAATCTTGATTTGGGAAGAGAGTTTGTACAAAATCCCAACATCTTAGAAACACAAGACTTCGATAGACTAAAAAACGACAAAGCTTCTTTGGAAAAGCCATTCTCAGAAATTACAGATCCTATATACAACTTTGATGAAGCGAGAGATGAAAATCAACAAATGTTGAGAAAGAATGTTTTGAAAAAACAAAAAAGCACAAAAGTTTATAAAAAAATATCTGCTATAAAGATGAAGAACTTAAAGAGGTAATAAGATGGAAATTCCAATAATAGAAACAGAAAAAGCTAATTCTGCCGAATCAGCGCTAAGCCCTCTAATAATAAGATATGCTACTCCCCAGTACCTAAAAAATATAAATTTTAGAAACAATTACTTCTTGGAAAGTCTGATGTACGGCTTTTCCCCGAACCTAGGACAGCAAGTACAACAAAGCAATAAAATATTTGTAATTTCTAGAGAGTCATTTATTGCAGAAGACGATACTAACTTATGGAAATATACCTCTATTGCTGATTATTTAATACAAATAATAAGGGAAGGAGGTAACTCATATCTGTTCTCTTATTCTGAAGAAGAAAAACAAAGACTACAGAGCTTATATGGAGACGAAGAGCCCGTTCTACAAATCGATCTTGATGAAACTCCAACCCGCGCAGACATTGGAATCCAAAACTCCGTAGTAGGAGAGCAGATATCTTACAACTCACTCTCTTCTCTTGGCGCTATATCCCAAGAAGGCTTTACAATTTCAGCAACAACGGGTTCTGTAACGGGACTAATTACAGAAGAAGCTGAAACAATTACCGATGTCGGTGGACTATCAGGTGCTGGTAGAGATAGAGAAATAGAAAGCACAGATGTTGTATTCACGGAACTCATAACGGGAACAACAACTGTAACAACACGCGGATACTAATATGACCACAAAAACCACTAGAATTATAGACCTGAACTTGTTCTCTGGCTCTTCTGAGTTATTGAGACAGGCTGCTGGTGGTTATTATGGAGACTTGGCGAGGACTGGTGATGTTTCATTTGTAGAGGCAAATGTTGCAGATATTGGTGGCGTAGAATCTGTTGATGCTTCAGAAGTAGACACCACATCAGACACTATTTTACCAAAGGTCAAATATGCTAGCAGACTTTACGTTGATGAGGGGCACGGTTTTCTCTCAGACGAAGACTGGAGGACTTTCATTGTCGGTGGAACATACGCAGACAAGACGTACTCTGGATTATACAACGAGGCGGTATATGCTGATCACGCAAACAATTCTCCGCTGCCTTATGTCCCGAGAGAAGCTGTAAACAACAACAACATAGAGCCCTCGCTTGTCCTCACAACAGAATACTTCAACTACTATCCGAGATTTCAGTCAGAAGTAAATAGCCTTGAGAGCGAACTACAAGCACCAAACTATTATCTCTTAGATAGTGCTTCCTACCTTGTACCAAGTTACAATAACGAAATTGTTCAATCAAGATATCAGTATTCAAATCTTACAACATTTTTGACCGGTGGTTATGTAAACTCTCCGAAGCCACTAGACACGAGAATGGAAAATATATTTGTTCTTGATGAAGATATACTAGATGATAATAACGACACACGCCTCGACACTTCAGATCTAAACAGCGATTTTATTGATAGCGATTTATCAAAGTTATACTCTCTTATGCCTTTTGGGAACAAACTAGAAATCAAGCAAGATTTAGCTAACCCAGACCCAAGACTCAGCAGCCGACGTTTTCGAGAAGTAATAAGAGATCATAATTACGAACTAAAGTTTACAAAACTATTGAAAGAGATATTCCAAGGAGAATCTCGACTACAACCAGCAACTATCAATTTCGCTGTAAATACGGAAACCGAAAGCAGCACTGGTGTTTTAACAGGCTCTCTTGAGACAACGACTACAATTCCTGTTAGGCTCGTTGATGCTCCAACTATGCTGCTATACGCTTACCAAAATCCAATGTCGGAGACAAACAACATAGCAGTGTTGAATTCTGGCTCTTATCAAGAACAGATTGATTATGCACTCGATGTTAGTGGCTCATACAGATATGAGAATACTGAAAAATCTCTTAGCGTGTTGAATGACTTTGTTGCTAAAATAAAAAACAATTTTGAAACAGAAAAGACCTATCCTTTACAAAATTTCTTGAATCAAGCAGATGAGTCCAAGTACCACGAAACTGTCGCATTTAGAATTGAAAAGATTGGCGGCGCTCCTACTGGTGATGCGAGAACAGAAAACACAATTCAAAACATTTGGTTTTATAACGCAGATGGAGCAATAACCTATTTGGATACACAGGTCAAATACAACTCTGATTACACTTACAAGGTTTACAAATACGACCTAGTTCAGGGATACAAATACCAGCTTTCTGATGTTGTCGCTACAAGACAAATTGCAACCGAAGGCGAAGGCACTAGTAAGGTTTACTGCTTGGAGTTTTATGATCCGTTCTCAGGACAAACAAGGCAGAGCCTTTTAGATGGTTTTAATGAATTATCAATTCTTCAAACAAGAATGGATCTACTAACCCAAGAAATGGGAGTTTTGCAAGATAAAATAGATGAGATTGCTCCTTTGTATGAAACTAATCTTGAGTTTGCAAATTCAGTTTTTAGTTTTTCGAGAGAAGAAACAATACAAGTACCAGACGGACGTGGTGGAACAGAGCCAAGAATTGTAGAGCGAGAATATAGAATCAGTGATGATTTTTATTTTGGTTTGTATTTGAGTACCTTTTATGGAGATCCCAATTTTATAGGAATTCCTTATTTCATAGAAGAAACAACATTAGATGACAATATTTTTTCAACTTTTGGTTTAATTCCATTTGAGAGGATAATTGGACAAGTAGAAAGTGGAGAAATACCAGAAGATGTACTTTTTATTAGAAACTACGAAGAATTCGTAGCTTTTAGAGAAGAATTTCAAAATATTCAAGATACAATAAACCAGCAAAAGCAACAATACGAAAGCGAAAAAGCAGAGTTATCACGAGATAGAATGATGCTTGGTATGGCTAGACTAAGGTTAAGCAGAGTCTCTGATAATGAGCTTTTTACAAATTCTCAAACCAACTCAAATTACCCGCATCTTGCAGACTTTAGAATCACAATCGAGCCTTCTCTTAAGATCGTAGAGATACCTTTGGAAGAAAAGCGTATGCGAATCGTGGATCATCCACCAAACGATCTCGTTATAACACCACATCATCTTCTTGATCAGTCAAACAGATTGGCTTTCTACTGCAAGTACGACACTTTCTCTATGAATGCCGTTACCTATCCGCCCGCTTTGAATGCGAGAGACACTCAAAACAAAGACGCATATCTAACGGGGCACGATTTCCTCCAAATCTCAAAGCTTACTCAAGAGTCAGTATCTCGTCCACGCTTCTTAGAAGTATATAGAACAACCACGAAGCCCACAAGTTATGATGATTTTTCTGGTAACTTGAGAACTACGATTGATTTGAAACAAGAAAATGGCGACATACCCACTGACCACTTATTTATTGAGCGAGTACGCGACAATGCAATATATTATTATGTGTTCCGCTCTCTCAACGAAAATGGAATAGCAGGACAATTTTCTCCTGTATTTGAATCAGAACTAATCAACGATGGCGGGTATGTTTATGGAAGATTCCAGCAGCACTCAGAAGAAGACCTTGCTGTGATCGATACAAAAGATCCCCTTTCGGTCGTTAAGAAGCTGTTTAATGTAGTGCCAAACATACAACATTTAGTATTAGATTCAAGTAATGTAGATTTGAACAACTCATCAGTTTCTGAGATTGATAATATCTCTCTTGGATCTTCAAATCTAACAGATCCACTAATTACTAGCGACCCTGGCAGATATTTCAAGATTCGCTTGACATCAAAAAAAACTGGTAGAAAACTAGATATAAACATCGGCTTCAAAAAGGAAGTGCGTAAATAACTTTAAGCCACTATTTATGTGAGAGAGGAAAATAAATGGGATTTTTAGATAACTCTGGCGACATTATCCTTGACGCCGTATTAACAGACCTAGGTAGAAGGCGCATGGCAGATGGCGAATTCAGAATCACCAAGTTTGCCCTAGGCGACGATGAGATTGATTATTCACTTTACAACGCAAACCATCCTTCTGGTACTGCTTACTACGATCTTGAGATTCTTCAGTCTCCTGTGATGGAAGCAGCCACAAGACAGGCTTCTTCTATCAAGTATGGTCTATTAAGTATCACGAGAACCGATTTGGTTTACATGCCTACTCTCGAAGTAAACGAGAAACTAGAAGGCAAGTCTCTAGTCAAGGAAGGCAATATGTACTACCTCGCAGCAAATGCGGCGACACACGAGAACCTTCTAAGCAACAATGCAAACAAAGCCAATCGCTTTTTGCAGCCAAACTCAAACAGCCCCACTTATGTTATCGTTGTTGAAAGCGGTATCGCTAGCAACGAGAGACAACCTACTCTTGAGAACAGAAATGCTGCTATCGTACAAACCGGTCTTCTAGATACTAACTTTGAAATCAAGTTTGATAACAGATTTGTTGCTGGTGCTCGCACCCTAGTTGGTGGTAAGCTAGCCAACGATTCCAGCAACAACCTTGACATGCGTTTAGACACTTTCGCAGCGCAGAGTGGCGTTTCTTCCCTCGACTTCATCGAGAATTACTCAACAGCTATGGCTCGCGGTATTCCAAACGAGATTGCTAAGAGAGGAGATACCGGAACTTCTGGTAACAATTTCTCTCAATTCCAAGGTCCACGCGGTGGCGTCACAGCGATGACTTTCAGCCCAAGCCTCGAAATTAACGCAGAAGGCACAACAGTACCAACCTACTACACCCTTTATGGTCGCGCCGGTCAGTCTGCCTCAAGTCTTGGACTCGGTGGTTCTGATACATACGATACAATCGATACCACCATTTATGTTCGCGGTATGGCGAGCAGCGCACAACTACAAATCCCACTTAGAATAATTAGATTAGCGAGCTAACGGAGAACTAAATGCCTATCAATTATGAACCAATTAATGGTCAAACAGACGTAGCAACCACAAGAACACTTCTTCACGAAGTTATTCCACTAACAGGTACAATTGTTAGCGGAACTTACGGCACGTTCCCCAACGACTCAAATGTGAAAAACTACTCTCATGGACAATTTCAGTCTGTTTACGATTATCCCTACTTGAGTTCTTCCGCTAACCACATCTTCGATCTATCAGTAGGGTACGATGAAAACTCAGCATTATCTGGAACCTCTGACCGTATTCAGCAAAATAAGAAAATAAATATGTATAACCAAATGTCTCAGGTTCTTCTGGGATACACTGGCTCCACTAACACAGTTCGTCTCTTTGAGTCAGACTTGACTCTCAATGAAGACAATCCAATGAAAGAGGTTTTCTTCGTAAACTTCTCTCGTCTCCTAACTAAGGATCAAGTAAAGAAAGGCTCTGTGTCTATTACTCTAATGACCTCAAGCTATGTTGCTGACGGAGACTTATTCGACGGTGGTTCTGGGTCTATTACATACTCAGACGCAGGTGTAACAGACACTGGTGGCACATTGAATACCGTTGGTGGGGATTATGGCGTACTTGTAGATACCGCTAACAATCTTACAGGTGGTATTGTTTTCTATCAAGCTGGCATTATGGTTCTCACCGCCTCTGCATTTAGTGGTAACTTTGGTTCTCCATCTAATTTCTACAGAAGCGATTCCGTGGACGCACTTCTAACTGGATCTGCAATTTCTGGTGCTTGCGACGCACTTCGTCAGAGAATCAAGAACATCCAGTTCAACAACACAACAGAGATTAATTCCAAGGTTTATTTCTGTAGAGCACCACACAACAAGTTTAATTACTCAAGTAACCCAACCTACCTAAGCGGCGGCTCAATCAGAGTAAAGAATAACACACGCTCTCGCCCACCATTAGCATACATTACAACAATCGGTCTCTACAACTCTTCTAACGAACTCCTTGCCGTAGCCAAGCTCTCAGAGCCACTTCGCAAGGATCCCACAAACGAACTAACCCTCCGCGTCAGGCTCGACTACTAGGAGGGCAAGATGTCCCTCAAGAAGTTTGGACAAAGCGATGTGATAAGAAATGCTATGAGGGCATACCCTCATAACACTTTCTTTATCTATGATTCTTCAGTATATTATGATAATCGCCCAATAGAAAGCGGCAGCTTTAGTAGCGACATACTGTCTGCTTCTGGCGGCTTGAGTTTGTATGAATACAACGTGGACCGTCAGGGCGAGCTTTCTTGGAGCGACCGAGGAGATCAAGATAGTTGGACTGGCAGCACTGGCACCAACAGGCTTATAACACCATATGTTTTGAAAACAAGTTCAAAACAATACTTGAAGTCCAAGAGAAGAACAAGAACAATTGTAGAGGGTCCCGCTGGCACCAATACAATCACTGCCTCTGGTCCTATGCAGGAAGTTTCGGATGATTATGTTAGAGCAGCAAACGGAGACGTGCTTACTGGTTCTTCGTATGTGATGTCAGCATCAATTACAAGAGAATTGATGGTAGACGCAGGTAACCTAGGTAGCATTACCAACGTTTCTCGTTCCGCTAATCCTCACTATCGTAGTCTTCGGAATTCTCTTAACTTCTACGGCACTCGTTCACCACACTACTTTGTTGAGTTCTCAGCATCAAACATTGGCCAATGGAACAAAGATGAACAAACCATTAACCTTATCTCTGTTCCAAAGATCTTCTACGGAACACGCATCAAACCCGGCTCTATGTCTCTCAAGTTTTATGTTACAGGTACATTGGTCGGAGAACTGCAGGACACCAAGTATAATGGAGAGCTAATTCAAGTTGGACCAGAAGGCTCAGAAGGCTCAGGTTCTGTCGCAGGCGTTGCGATGTATGAAGAAGGATTCTTGCTTCTTACGGGAAGCTGGGATCTTACAGAAGGCGTGTCCTATGATTTTGTGGGTGCAGGAGATGCAACCCCCGGCGCGTTTGTTGCTGGTGCTTGGAAATATTTTGCTGCTGGTGCAAATGACGGGATTTCCAACACAACAACCTCCGCCTCGTTTGATCTTTCATTCAAAGGACACACTGAAACACAAGTCCTCACAATGTATGCTCACGCACGTAGAGGCGAAGTTAACTTCTCAAACAACCCCACATTCCTTGATTATGAGGATGCACAATACAAGATTTACCAAACGTCTTCTAATGTTTACCAAGAGAAGGATACAATTAGAATCAAAAACACAGTGTCGTCAAGCTATGCCGGTTTCGATGCTCCGTTCGAGAGACAAGTGTATGTTTCCCGAGTTGCGATCTACGATGAAGACAAGAAACTTGTTGGTGTTGCGACACTATCCAACCCAATTCTCAAGAAAGAAGCAGAAGATCTTTCGTTCAAACTAAAGTTGGACATCTAATGAAGCCTATTCTTATAGTCTCTCCGTGGTTTACCAAACTTATGTCAGTTGTGATTGATGTATATGCAATCACAATTTTCCCATTTATTATCTCAAGAGAATGGATGAACGAAACTACCCTCAATCATGAAACCATACACATCCATCAACAGCGTGAGTTGTTGGTAATTCCGTTCTACATTCTCTACTTCTACTACTATCTTGTTGGAATTATTAAATATAAAGATAAACAGCAAGCCTACTACATGATACCATTTGAGCAAGAAGCCTACTCAAACGACCAAGACTTGGATTATCTTAAGACAAGAGAGTGGTTTGCGTGGCGAAGGTATAAGGTTTGATTCTCGGTATAGACGTTTCCACAAGCATTACAGGTTTTGCAATTATAGACAGTGAAGGCAAGATCCTTCTATCCGAAGCCTGTGATCTCAGAAAGCACAAAGACTTCTTCTCCAAGTGTCTCGCGATAAGAGAGCACATTTTGGACATTTGCGATAAACACTGCACCGTGTTAAATGGTGGAGGCGTAGAGCACATCTACATCGAGCAACCTTTCACATTCTTCAACTCTGGTGGTTCATCAGGTAAGACTATGGCGGCTCTACAGCGTTTTAATGGCGTTGTTTCTTGGATGGTCTACGAGTGCTTTGAGATAAAACCGCGCTATCTGGGAGCCACACAGGCACGCAAATTAGCAGGAATCAAGGTGCCCAGAGGTCAAAAAGCAAAAGAAGTCGTTATGGAACACCTGCTCGCAACTGACCCAGAGTTCAAGATCGAACGCACGCATAAGGGCAATCCCAAACCACAAGAATTTGACAGAGCCGACGCCCTCGTCATTGCGAGAGCAGGACTAAAAGAACTTGCCGAAGAGTGATCCCCGTGTTATTCTATAGGCATGAACAAGATCGTAGCGAAGAAGATCCTCTATGAGACGCTTGGTAACTATCTGGATAAGGGTTCGGAGTTACTATTCGCGTGTCCGTCGTGCAACCATCACAAACGTAAGTTCTCTGTTAACTTGGACAAGAATGTCTTTAAATGTTGGGTTTGTGATTATTATGGTCGCAATCTTAGGCGCGTTATTAGACGTTTTGGTTCGTTTACACAACTCCAGAAATGGGACCAGATTACGGACAGAACGGATCTTAGTCGCTTTTCTGAACTATTCTCTGATGAAGGCAACGCTGATGTCGAGGATAAGATCGAACTCCCACCCGAGTTCGTAAGTCTCGCCAACAAGAACCTTCCACTATCAGCCAATCGTGCTCTACGCTATCTTAGCGAGAGAGGGATTACAAGAGAAGACATCCAGCGGTGGAAGATTGGCTTCTGCTATGACGGAGACTACGGCGGCAGAATCATAGTGCCCTCATTCAGCACGACAGGCTATCCCAACTACTTTATTGCTCGGTCTTATGTCGGGCACGGAATGAAGTACAAGAACCCACAAGCATCCAAGAATGTGGTGTTCAATGATCTATTTACTAACTGGAATGACGACCTTGTGATCGTTGAAGGAGTATTTGATGCTATTCGGGCAGGAAACGCTGTGCCTATCTTGGGGTCTACACTACGGACAGACTCCGACCTACTACGAAAGATTGTACGAAATGACACCCCGTGCTACATCGCCCTCGATCCTGACGCGGCTGACAAAGAGCGTCGTATCATTCAGACGCTTCTGCGTTACGATGTGGAACTCTACAAGATCGATGTGACAGGCTATGATGATGTAGGTGAAATGCCACAGGACATCTTCAGGGAACGAAAGGCGAACGCAAGATTTATCGATAGAGACAACTACTTATTGCTAGATTTGCTATCGGCGGTATAATTTATGAAACACACTTTTACTAGAAAACAAATAAAAAGAATTATTATAGAAGAATTAGAGCGCTCTCGTGACGAAGAAGAGGCTGAAGAACTTCTTCGACAGATTGTTGGACTTAAAGAAGACGCCGAAGATGAATTTATAAAGAAGAGGGTAAAAGCCAGAAAATTTCGAGAGCGTGCTGGCATCTCTATGCTTGCCGCAGTAGCACTTCTTTTTGGAGGGGTGGCAGGACTATCTACATCTCAAAAACAACGCATCCAGCCTGATGTTGAAAAAGTCCAACAACTTGATGATGAAACTTTAAAAAGTTTTGGAGTTGATGTTGGTGCTCTCAAAGATCCGTCAGCAGCAGCAGAAAAGCATTTTTCCAAAGGCTACCCAACAGCAGAATTAGGTCTTGTTGATCTTTCTGACATGGACAATACCCAAAGAGTCGAAGCCGCTTGGAAAATAATTGATGATATGGTAGAGGATGGAAAGTTAAATTATGAATACGCTCGCGTCGCAAGCACACTACCCGGTGGTATGGCTGCTCTAGATTACAATGATATTCCTCCTAACATACCGCTGCCAAATTCTCTAAAAAGCAAAGACCAATATAGAAAATGGGTTGTAGAGCGTGTTCTAGAGGGCGATATAGCCAATCTGCCAGAATTAGAAAATTTTGTTTTTGGAAATACAGGAAAATGGCCATCTGGAAGCGGTGAAGATAAGGCACGAATGGTTTCGGGCGCGCAAGTGCTTCCTCCCGAGTGGTCAACCGCCTATGATTTATATCAAGAACTAACCAAAAAAGTAGTATTGGATTTAGTCCAGTCATGGGATCAATCTGACGAACTAGGCAAAGCAGAACTATTAAAGAAAAGCAACGCAGAAACTTCTGGACAATTAGAGAAAGAACTTAACGATAAGTTGACCAGAGCGGGACTTCAGCGCGCTGGAGACAACATTATTTCCTTGACAGTAGACTAGCCTTGGGTTATATTACTATTGGAGGTAATGATGAGCAGACTATTCAAAGCGTGTTTTGGGCTCGCAATTTTCATCACTTTTTATTTTTTCGGCTATGCTGGCACAGCATTAATTCATGGTTCTCTATCCACACCAGCCGAGCCAGCAGAGGAAGTAGCAAGCCTTGAGACGCTTGCGGAACTTTACTCCCAGAGACATCCTAACGCCACACCATGGGAGACTTGCGAGCAGGAGGTCAATTGAAAATCGCACACATTGCTGATACTCACATCAAGAACCTGAAGTATCACGAAGACTATCGCAACTGCTTTGGGCAGATGTACGAAATCCTGCGCCAGCAGGAAGTAGATTACATTGTTCACTGCGGCGACATTGCACACACAAAGACCCAGATTTCCCCAGAGTTTGTGGAAATGGCGTCTGACTTTTTCACCAATCTCAGTAAGATTGCGACGACATTTGTTATTCTTGGTAACCACGATGGAAACCTAAAGAATAGCAGCCGTCAGGACGCTATCACGCCTATCATTCAGGCGCTTGATCTTGGGACTCTGCGTCTATTGAAGAACTCAGGCGAGACACACCTAGCCTACGGCAATCTTGTCCTAAACGTCCTATCAGTTTTTGACCGAGATAATTGGGTCCAGCCAACCAATCCAGACAAGATCAACATTGCCCTCTATCACGGCGCAATCTCTAACTGCCAAACAGACGCAGGCTGGACTATGGAGCACGGCGAGGACAACCTCTCAATCTTTGAAGAGTTTGACTTTGCTATGCTTGGCGACATTCATAAACGCCAGTTCTTGGACAAGGAGCGTCGTGTCTACTACGCAGGCTCTACAATCCAGCAGAACCACGGAGAGGAAGACGACAAGGGTTTCTCTATTTGGACTATCAACTCCAAGGATGATTGGGAGATTGAGCACTTTACGTTACAGAACCCGCGTCCGTTCATGACGATTGAACTAACAGCAACAGGCAAGATCCCTCGCAAAACAAGCGTGCCCGCAAACGCAAGACTACGGCTTGTGAGCGACAACAATCTGCCTCTTGATGTTATGCGTAAGGCAGTAGACGTTGCGAAGCATAAGTTCGGACCAGAGTCAATCTCTTTCCTCAATCGTGCCGCAGGTAAGCGTGGAGACGTTGAGGACTTGACCGACGGACTTGGAGCACAGAACCTCCGAGATCCAGAAGTCCAGCAGGAGTTGATCTCAGAGTATCTCAAAGACTATCAAGTCAAATCTGACACTCTATCAAAGGTCTACGAACTGAACTCAAAGTACAACGTTCAGGTTGAGGCAAAAGAAGACATTTCCAGAAACGTCAATTGGGATCTCGTCAAGTTTGAATGGTCTAACCTATTCAACTATGGAGAGAACAACTCTGTTGATTTCAATAATGTAAACGGAATCGTCGGCATTTTTGGTAAGAACTTCTCAGGCAAGTCTTCCATTATTGACGCTATTCTCTTTACAATGTTCAACACAACCTCCAAGAACGAGCGCAAGAACGTCAATGTTGTAAACCAGAACCGCGATTGGGGTGAAGGCAACTTGTCTATCACTATTGACGACAAGACCTACACAATCCGCCGCAAGGTAACGAAGTACATCAAGAAAGGCAAAGCAGGCGAAAGCACAGAAGCAAAGACCGAACTAGACTTCTCGGTCTATGACGCTGTTCTTGACGAGACTACTTCGCTAAACGGCACAACTCGTAACGAAACCGACGCAGCAATCCGACGCCACTTTGGAACTATTGACGATTTCCTTATCTCGTCTATGTCCTCACAGCACGGCGCTCTTGCGTTTATCAACGAGGGCTCAACCAAGCGCAAGGAAATCATTGCGAAGTTCCTCGATCTTCAGTTCTTTGATAAGAAGTTCAAACTAGCCAAAGAGGACTCTATTTCGTCCAAGGCGCTCGTCAAAAAACTAGAAGGGCGAGATTACGAAAAAGAAATTCTGGAAGCAGAGGAAGCCTTTGCGGCTCACAAAAAGGCTATTTCTGTGGTGGAGGCAGAAGAGAAACTGCTAGAAACCAAGTTGGCGACCGAGCAGACCCTCTTGCTTGAGGTGTCTCGTAAGATCACCGACATTCCAACAGAAGCGATCGACATTCACGCCGTTCAGTCCGAGATAAGAAAACTAAAAAATCAGGTGATTTCCCTGTCTCAGTCGGTAATTGAAGAGTCCGAGCAACTAATTACTGAGAAAGAGCGCATCGTCAAGATCGATAATCTAATGAAAACATTGGATTACGACTCTTTGAATGGTTCTCTTTTGACGATTCAGGAAACTGAAGAGAAGCTCAAAGGCTTCACAAGCAGATTGGAGATCGCAACCGAGAAGAAGAAGTTACTAGAAGACATCCCCTGCGGCTCATCTTTCCCTGCTTGCAAGTTCATTCACGATGCCCATGTTGCTTCCGCAACGATTCCAGAAGTGGAATCAAAAGTGGCTGAACTTCGGGAGACACTCAAAGATCTCAACCCCGAGATTGTCCGAGATCACCTAAACAAGTACAACGCGCTTGAAACACGGCGCGTAAACACCCAGACCTTTATCAAGGAACTGGAACTCTCAATTGAAAGAATGAACAGCGCAGTTCAGCGTACCAACACAAGGCTACAAGAACTCGCCGCAGAGCAGTCAGAATACAACTCCAACAAGGAAGCGATTGAGAATCTAGAAAAACTAATAAAGGAGAAGGATAAGCATGACAATCAAATCAAATCTCTTGAGAGAGAGAATCGATCAAATAACCAGAAGAAGATTGATCTTTACAAATCACTTGGTTCAGAAGAACAACGAGTCGAAAGCCTCAAAGAAAGAAGACTAGAGTTCGAGACAATCCAATCGGAGTATGCAGCGTATGACCTATTCCTGCGCTGTATGCATCCGAATGGGATTGCCTACGACATCATCAAGCAGAAGCTACCAGTAATCAACGAAGAGATTGCAAAGATTCTATCAAACGTCGTAGACTTTGAGATTTTCTTTGAGACATCTGGCAACAAGTTTGACATTTTTATCAAGCACCCCAAGCACGATGCCCGCCCTATTGAGATGGCGTCTGGTGCAGAGAAGTCTATGGCTGCTATGGCTATTCGTCTTGCTCTGCTCTCCGTGTCTTCTCTACCCAAGGGTGACGTGTTTGTGCTTGATGAGCCCGGCACTGCTTTGGACGAAGAGAATATGGCTGGATTTATTCGGATCTTGGAACTAATTAAGGTGTATTTCAAGAACGTCTTGCTGATTTCTCACCTTGATTCTCTCAAGGATTGTGTAGACATGCAGATTGTAATTGAGAAAGAAGCAGGTTTTGCAAAGGTAAATCAATGAGTAAAGACGACGAGTTTGGCTTCTTGCCCCCGGCAGAAGCACCCCCATCATTCAACCAAGAAAAGGACCACTTCCACGAAGAAGTAGAAGCGGAAGACTTTGGTATGGTTGAGGACTTCGGATTACAGATGGAATACTCTGACGAAGACCTACTACCCGAGAACACAGCCCCATCATCTTTGAATGTGGGCTTTGTTGGTGTTGGCGGCGGCGGCAACAAGATGGCGAACGCTATGATTGAGTTGGGTTTCAACAAGACCCTATTGGTCAACAGCACTGGCAAAGACATTCCGAAGAATGTAGAAGAGGAGCACGTCGTTCTTATTCCTGACTCTGACGGAATCGGTAAGAACATCTCCTACGGCAAAGAAGTTCTATCACAGAACGGCGCAATCGTAGAAGATGCTCTCCGCATCAAACTCGGCAAGGTTGATTGGCTATTCGTTATGGCTGGTGGCGGTGGAGGCACAGGATCTTCTGTCGTCGCTCTACAACCCGTCTTTGAGCGCTACCTACAATCTGTTCAGGCAAGCGGCAAGGTTGTTTACATTGTCTCTTGGCCAACAGCACAAGAGAACCTAAACCCAACTATCGCCAAGAACGCCCTATCACTACTCAACGATGTAACTCCTTATCCACACATCGTTCTAGATAACGAGCGCTCCACACGCCTCCTACGCGGTCGCATTGGAATGCTTGGAATGTATCCAGTAGCCAACACCCAGTTCTCAAAGATTCTAGCACAGATTCTCAAACTATCTACTGAGGATTCTCCAATCCAGTCATTTGACTCTAAGGACTTGGAGACTTGCTTTGCTAAAGATGGACGTGCCTTCATTGGCTCTACAATGATCAAAGATCCAAACACGGGCAAACTCGGTACAACTATCATGCATAACTGCATGAATCGTTCTGCTTGTCCACCACCCAAGGGTAAAGCCGCAGCAGGCTCGCTTATTCTTGTAGCAAGTGAAGAAATGGTTGCCGATCCTCGTGTGTCAAAGCACCTTGAATCTGCGATTGCTTATGTTGGCGGGCGGTGCGAAACACTTTTCTCTGGCGTTTATGTGCGAAAGAATGTCCCCGGACTGATTGCGATACTATCTATGAATGGTATCGAGAAAGGAAAATAAATAAATGAAGATTAAGAAGTCAGAACTAAAAGAAATTATTCTAGAAGAGATTCAGTCCGACCCAGAAATGCTAAAGGCTATTAGCAAGTTGACAGACTCTATTGACAACCTTGATGTTAGTATTGACTTCTTGGCTGCTGCTTTTACAGGCGAATCCGGTGTTTCTATCGGTACAGCACAGCGCCAGCTTGGTCGCGCTTACAAACCAAAGACACGCCCTATGCCCGAGCCTGTTAGGGAATCAGAGCAGTTCAGAGACCAACAGAAGATGGACGCCGCACAAGATGTAGCAGGACAGGAAATGTCTTTTGAAAAGTGGATTGCTGTTGTTTTCCAGAAGGGCGCTCAGATTGATGATAATTCTCCAAACCCCTACGACGCTTGGATGAACGGGCAGTCACCAGATGAATACGCTGGTTCTTTAAACGAAAGAAAATTGTCCAAGGGCGAAAAAAACGAAAAAGAGAAAATAGTTAAGGGTATGAAGAAATCCAAGAAGGATTTCAAGAAACGCTATGGCGATGACGCCGAAAGTGTAATGTACGCAACGGCGACTAAGATCGCAAAGGATAAAAAATGAAAATCAAAAAGTCAGCATTACTTGATCTAATCAAGGAAGAAATTATGTCCGAGATGGATGGTCTTACTATGATGGACGACCCATACGACGACGATGCTGTTCCAGCAGGAATGGAAAAAGGCGGCGCTATGGATCAGGTCGCTCAAGAAATGGAGCGCATGGTTACAACTAAAGTAGATGATGCTATTTCCATACTCTCTAACTATCTTGTAACAGCAGGAGCCAGCAGCGATCCATTGAAGATGGCTTCAATGGGAATGGGAATGTTAAAACAGGCTGGCTTTAGTCCGCCCGACATGGCTGCACTTGAAAGAATGATAGGAGCAGACGATGGAGTATTCCAAGAAGGCACCACCGAGCCAGTGATGGAGTCTCCAGAACTTGCTAACATCAACGCAGAAAACATAATGATCTTCAAGGATGCCATGGCCAAGATGGCTCCCCTTATTGCCACTATGTCCCTTCCGGTTCTCATCGGAATGATCTACGAGCAACTAGTTAAGATGGGTGCCAAATGATGAGCGAAGAAACCAAACAAGCCCTACTTGATAAAGGCGTAGAAAAGATTACTTCCCGCAAGTTACTTGTGTGGATTGCCGCCACAGGTCTAATGCTATGGGGCGGTCTAGAATCAGGCGACTGGGTTATTATCTCAGGTCTCTACCTCGGTGGTCAGTCTGTGATTGACGCTATTGTGAAATTAAAAGGACTAGAATAAAATGAAACTTATAATGGAAAGCTGGAGAGGCTACCTCAAAGAACAAAGCAATGATTTTTGTACAAACTTCCCCGCAGCCTGTAAAGGTGCCTATGGAACAAAGAGGGCTAATATGCCGCAGATTCCAGATGCGGACGCATTTGAAAAGGAATTGGAAGCGCCACCTCCCAAGGGACTAGAGACAAATGAACCACAAAAGATCCCAGATCTTGGTGCTGCCACAAGAGCATATCTAGATTCATCAGATGATGCAGGTGCATACCCTGAAGGTGATCAGGTAGAAGTTAGGGAAATACCTAATGTTGATCCATCCGACCTCAAGCCAACACAAACAGACATTTATATGGACAATGCATTGAAGAAAGCTAAAGCAGGTGCAGATCCCAAGATAGACTGGGCTCCTTGGAATGCTTCTATCTTAGTATCTGCTGATAACTATCTGCTTGATGGTCACCATAGATGGGCAGCAACAATAATTTATAATTCGCAAAACCCAGAAGATGCGAAAAAAATGACAATTGAAAAAGTTAACATGCCTATCAAAGAACTCTTGAAGGTTGCAAATGCTTACACCGATGCGATTGGGGGTAAGCGCCATTCTGGTGGTGGCACAACAATGAAGAAATAAATAATGAAAGAAAAGATTTTAGCTTTCTGTCTAAAACACTGGAAGGAGATCGGGCTTGTCCTGCTCCTTCTTGTTGTGTTTGCGAAAGGACGCTACGACGTTCACAACATTATCAAAGCGCAGCAAATCTCCCAAGAGTCTCTAAAAACACAAATAACCGAACTACAAGAGATTCACGAAGAAGAACTAAAACAACGAGATAAGGCACTTGAAGATTTCAGAATCAGAAACGAACAACTTGAACTGCGCTATCAAGACGCTTTAATGGATTTATCAAAAGAGATTGATAAACGCAAGAAAGGCATAGTGAGAGATTACAGAAAAGATAAAGACAAACTACGCCTTCAAATAGAACAAACTTACGGATTCACTTATGTTCCCTAGCATTTTATTATTTACTACACTAGCCTTCGCTGGTTCTGAATTCACTTTTGTAGATCAGGGCGAGCGTTCTCCAATAGAGGGAATCGTCCTCAATCCCGAGGCTTTATCAGAGGTTCTCGTAACACCAGACAAAATCAAGCAAGAGTGCGAGATCGAATGGACGAGAACAATCGAGAAAAAAGAAAGCGAGTTTATCCTAGAGCTAGAAAAAGAAAAGATTCGTTACAACGCTCTCAACCAGAAACATACGACAATGGTGATTGAGAAAGACACCGAGATTGACGAACTACAAAAGATTATCAAGAAGCAATCACCAGCCTACAAGTGGATGTGGTTTGCGATTGGAATAGCAGCCGGTGGTGCTACCTACTACGGAATAGGTCAGGCGACGCAATGAAGCACACCAATCTTCCTTTTCACATTTATGTTTGGGTAAACAACAAATATCTTGGACCCAAGATGCCCGAAGGCTACACTTATGCCCTGTGGCATGGTATACATTCTAGAGAGGGACAGATTCCTATGGCACATGTTCTATTGGAAAGCGGTGCTCACTGGTCTGGTTTGCCGCTCCACGCGATGTCAAACTTTCACGGACCAGATACTTGGAAAGAAAAACCACATAACGACTTGATTCCGTGGACTGCTATGGGTCCAAACATAGAAGCGTGGCACGCAAAGTATCTAGAAGGTCTTGAGGTTGAACTATTCCGCTATGGGTGGAAAGGACGACACACAGGCATAATAATTGACTGGACCGATGGCTTTGACCGCTATCCACAAGAGCATAAACCACTGAACCTTGTTTCCCTTGAAGATGGGCAGTTTGCCCTACAGCCAAACAACTATTGTAGATTTAGAGACGACCATTTTATAGACGAAACCAAGTTTGAACAAACAAAATTTTATCGCAGAGGCGAAGAGGTTTGGTGGGGACAATGAGTAAAGACCCAGATTACATCGTAAAGGTAGAGCAGGCTATCGCACAAAAGTATGGCGAAGAAGCAATCCAGAACCCCAAAGCAGATTGGGACGAGAACAAAGAGAAAGTCTATCTGGAACAGATGCGAGAACTCTACAAGAAACAAAAGAAAAATGATGAAGCCAACGATAAAGTAGAACTAAATGGAATAAAGGTCTCAAGAAAACTACTTAATAGAGAATCCAAAACGGGATGTCCTGTTTGTGGTTCGTTCTCATACTCAACCAGAGATGATGTCTCACTTGTAAAGTTTGAATGCTGCTACAAGTGCTACATCAAATGGGTTGAGGGAAGAGAAGAACGATGGAAAAAAGGATGGAGACCAGATGAAAGCTAGTGAATTAAGAGAGCTAATCAGAGAAGTTCTCAAAGAAGCAGAAGAAGAACGAGTAGACATTGGCGACAAGAACGCTACAAAGCTAAAGACAGGCTCTATGTCTTCTACGCAGAGAATCAAGACTTCTAGAGAAAGAATTAAAGATACAAGTGGAGAGTTCACACCACAAGAGCAGAAGATTGTAGATCAGTTAGAAAAGTTTATCTCCGATCTTGCTGCAACAGAAGGTGTCGATTTGCTACAACATAGAACTTTTCTTGAAAAGGCTATGAAACAAATACAAAAAAGAATGGTCAAAGAGGGCTACGAACAGCAAATGATGCCCGGTGGTATAGAAGATGATGACCACGAAGTCCACATGGCTCTATCAGATCTTCACAAACTAGAAGAATACGCCCCCAAGGTCTCTCAACTCGCTTCAGAATACTCTGACCTACCCGGCTGGGTTCAAGCAAAAATTACTCTTGCTGCCGACTATTTAGGTAAAGTTTACCACTATTTAGATGGCAAGCACAACAAAGGAATGGAATAATGGCAACAGTTTACGAAATCGTTCAGGCTCTATCACAAGCCGCAGCAAACGCTTACGACGGAGCACACGACGCAGACGGCGAAGCAATCAAGGCAGGACTAAAAAGAGAAGAGGGCAGCCCTCTTATTGACAAGCGTGTTATGGACGGCTTCGGTGTCAAGTTCCACGGCAACATGATGACCCTTTCTTACCAGTCTGAGGTCCAACTCAAGGAAGTCTACGCTAACGGCTTTGAGTCAGATGTTGAATCGCAGATGAACGAGATCATCAAGTTCTTAAAGAAAGAAGCACGCAAACTAGGCGCTGGCTCTGTGTCTCTCACCAAAGAAGGCGAGATTGACATTCGCGTTGAGAACTCATCCCGCGTCCGTTCTTGGGTTACTGCTTGCATGACCTACAAGATTGGTGGGATGGAAGAGGTTGCTGTTGTTGGCGAAGCCACAGAAGACAAACTCGCTGCTGGCTGGGAAGCCTTTATGAAGCAAGGTGGTTATGGTAAGCGTGCCCCTAACGACAAGAGACCCGCAAACTCTGGCAAAAAAGAATAAAAGAAAGATGAATGCCAAAGTTAACGAAACAACAAATACTGAAAGAAGTCGTTAAGTGTGGTAAAGATCCTTCTTACTTCCTAAAAAACTATGCCCGCATCTCTCACCCGATGCACGGGCTTATGTTGTTTAAGACATTTGATTATCAGGATCAACTGCTAGAAGATTTCAACGACTACCGCTTCAACATCATCAACAAGGGTCGCCAGCTAGGTATCTCAACGATCACGGCTGGCTACATTGTTTGGATGATGTTGTTCCACCGCGACAAGACCATTCTTGTTATGGCGACCAAGTTTGAAACAGCAGGCAACTTGGTCCGAAAAGTCAAGAACATTATGAAGAACCTTCCTGACTGGATCAGGATTGCAAACATTACAACCGACAACCGCACGTCCTTCGAGTTGTCCAATGGTTCTTCTATCAAGGCTGCCTCCACCTCTGGCGACGCTGGTCGTTCTGAAGCACTATCCCTCCTCGTTCTTGACGAGGCTGCACACATCGAGGGTCTAGAAGAACTATGGACTGGTCTATACCCAACACTATCAACTGGTGGTCGCTGTATCGCTATCTCCACGCCAAACGGTGTTGGTAACTGGTTCCATAAAACCTGCGTAGGTGCCGAGACCAATGATAATAATTTCAATCTCACGACGCTTATGTGGTGGGTTCACCCAGACAGAGATGAAGAATGGTTCAAGAAAGAAACCAAGAACATGTCCAGAAGACAGATCGCTCAGGAGTTGGAGTGTAACTTCAATACTTCTGGTGAAACTGTTATCGATCCAGAGAACATGGAATGGATCATGTCCAACATCAAAGAGCCAAAACACAAGACAGGCTTTGATAGAAACTTCTGGCTATGGGAAGAGTACGACCCAAGTTGTAACTATCTCATGTCCGCAGACGTTGCCCGAGGCGACGGCGCAGATAGTTCTACGTTCCACATTCTGAAACTTGAAACGATGGAAATCATCGGAGAGTACATGGGCAAACCAACACCTGACCTCTACGCCAACATGCTAAATCAGGTCGGTAGAGAGTTTGGTAACGCCATGCTCGTCGTAGAAAATAACTCCATTGGTTACACCGTCATAGATAAATTAGTAGAGTACGGCTACCCAAATCTCTATTACTCTATCAAGTCCACACACGAATACATCGATCAACATCTTGGCGAACACAAGTCGGGAGCAATCGCTGGCTTTTCAACCACAAGTAAGACCAGACCTCTCATCGTAGCCAAGTTAGAAGAGTTTATGAGAAACAAACTAGTTAAGACGTATTCTTCGCGTTTAGCAAACGAGTTCCGAACTTTCATTTGGTACAACGGGAAGCCACAAGCCATGAGGGGCTACAATGACGACTTGGTAATGGCTCTTGCGATTTGTTGTTGGGTTAGAGACACAGCCCTCCAATCAAACGCCCGAGACCTCAACTACCAGAAGGCATTCGTAGACGCCATCATGACTTCGAGAACAACCCTAAACACGCAGATAAAAGGACAAATTGGCTACACAGGCGAAGACACAACTAGTAAAATGAACGAAGCAAAAAATCTATATTCCCAATATATGTGGATAATTAAGTGAGAAAATAAATGGCACCCCGAAACCCAAAACAAGGCAACAACCCAGCGAATAGAGATTCCCAGTTATTCAGGTCTCTTACTCGGTTGTTCTCTGGTCCTATCATTAACTACCGCTCAGAGTCTGGTCGCAAGATTCGCAGGCAGCACCTTGATAAGTACTCTACAAGATTCAAGTCTGCGTCAGGACAGCAGTTCAAGAAGCAGTCCTACAACCCGTTAGACACAATCGCTGCAAACGCTATTGCAAACCAGCGTCGTTCCGAGCGCTACATTGACTTTGACCAAATGGAGTACATGCCAGAATTGGCTTCTGCACTCGACATCTATGCAGACGAGATGACAACATTCTCTACTCTCTCTCCGATGCTAAACATCAAGTGCCGCAATGACGAAATCAAAGCCGTTCTCAACATTCTTTATCACAACATCATGAACGTAGAGCACAACCTCTTTGGTTGGTGCCGCACAATGTGTAAGTATGGCGACTTCATCCTCTATCTTGATATTGATGACGAGATTGGGATTAAATCTACAATCGCTCTTCCCCTACAAGAAGTTGAGAGACTAGAGGGAATGGACGCCACAAACCCCAACTATATCCAGTATCAGTGGAACTCAGCAGGAATGACCTTTGAGAACTGGCAGGTTGCCCACTTCCGCATTCTTGGAAACGACAAGTATTCACCCTACGGCACATCTGTCCTAGAGCCAGCACGACGCATCTGGCGTCAGTTGACTCTAATGGAAGATGCAATGATGGCTTATCGCATTGTTCGTTCTTCAGAGCGCAAGGTGTTCAAGATTGACGTTGGCGCTATTCCTCCACAAGAAGTCGAGCAATACATGCAGAAGATCGTGTCCCAGTTGAAGAGACACACAATTGTTGATAAAGACACAGGTCGCATCGATCTTCGCTACAACCCACTATCAATCGAAGAGGACTACTACATTCCGATTCGTGCTGGTTCTGTGACCGACATTCAGTCACTTGCTGGCGGACAGAACACAACACAAATTGACGACATCAAGTATCTCCGCGACAAAATGTTCTCCGCTATTAAGATCCCGCAGGCTTATCTCACAATGGGTGAGGGAGCACAGGAAGATAAAACCACACTAGCGACCAAAGACATTCGTTTTGCTCGCACCATTCAGCGTCTACAGCGTTCTGTTATCCACGAACTAGAAAAGGTTGGAATTATCCACCTTTACACACTTGGTTACAGAGGTGAAGATCTTATGAACTTCAAACTCGCTCTCAATAACCCAAGCAAGATTGCGGAACTACAGGAACTAGAGCACTGGAAGACCAAGTTCGACATTGCTGCCGCAGCAACAGAAGGCTACTTCTCACGTCGCTGGGTTGCCGACAACATTTTCGGAATGTCTCACGAAGAGTTCCTACGCAACCAGCGCGAGATGTTCTACGACCGCAAACACGACACAGCCCTTGAGGGCGTTGCCGAAGCAGCCGCAGGCGGCGGCGGTGGCGGAGAAGGCGGAGGTGGTCTTGACCTCGGCGGTGGAGATGAAGGTGGCGGCTTAGACCTCGGTGGAGGCGACGAAGGCGGTGGTCTTGATCTAGGCGGCGACGAAGGTGGTGGCGAAGAAGCAGGCGGCGGCGAAGAATCCGCGCTTCTAGCAGCACCTCCCGGCTCTCGTCCTTCACCGCGTCTAGCGCCCTCACTCGGCAAGCGCGCGAGAACAGGTAAAAAATACGTTACCCAAGGCGCAAAAGGCAAAGTCTATCAAAAGGTAGCGACCGATAAACGACCCGCAGGTGCTAGAACAAGAAACTACAGCAGTGTTCCAACACCCGAAATGAACACCTACAGAACTAACAATCTTGGTGCCCCAGAACTAAGATCACTAGCCAGAGGCATTTATGAGGAGCAAGACCCTATTTACCTCAGAGAACAGGAAGAGGAAACCTCTCTTCTTGAAGTAAACAACTCAGTCAAGATGCTAATTGAATCTTTGGAGAACAAGGTTACGGAGACCAACAATGAAGAATAAACACAATAAGAAGAGGAACACAGCCTTCGTTTTTGAAGCCCTCGCCCGCGAAGCAACAACCGCAATCATCAAGGGCGATCAAGAACGGAAAGCAAAAGTTGTCTCTATCGTTCGCAGACACTTTACAGGCGACTCTCTTCTAAAGAAAGACCTTGAGTGCTATCGCTCACTTTATGAAAACCAAGATCTTGACGAGAACACAAGTCAAAAGATTCTTGAAGCAGTAATGGCAGCAAAACGCCTTATCGATCCCGATGGTCTTTTCAAGCAGCAGACCGAAGTCATTAACGACATCAACAAGGAACTAACTCCTGCTACTTTCAACAACTTTGTCCCCAACTACAAGTCTCTCGCAACTATCGCGAAAATGTTCAACACTGACTCACCAAAGCAAAAAGTAATGCTTGAGTCAAAGATCATTGAAGGAATGGTAGGCAAACTAGAAGAGCAGAACCTTGAACCACTTGACTCACTTACATTTGTGACTTTCACCAAGAAGTTCAACGAGAAATACAACGGCTCTTTGCTCCGAGAACAAAAAGAACTACTCAACCACTACATCTCTTCTTTCTCTCACGACGAACTTGAGACCAAGATTTATCTCAACAGAGAACTCGGCAGACTAAAGCAGTCCCTATCAGAGGCAGTCAAGGTAGAAGAGATCGCTAATGATCCAGAAATGGTCAAGAAGACCAACGCTGTTAAGGAACGTCTTGAGAGCCTATCTGGAGAAACAAGCTTAAATGAAACAACCCTGTTGACTATCTTAAAGACACAGGAACTCGTAAAGGAAATCTACGACGATGGCAGTAACAGTTAGAATTGTCCCAATCCCAGAGCCGGTCAAGGTTACAATTAAGCCCAAGACCCCTCCTCCTACCGTAACCTTAGAACTAAACATTCGTAAGTCTCTAAGCGGAGATCTAATGATCTTCGACCACGGAGACATCGACATCGTTTTATCTGGAAAGGACAAGAAGATTACTGCGTTCCCTAAGCAGACACAGACTGATTTCACCTACGGCGCACAGAACCGCCTATTCAGTCACCTTGCCAGAAAGGGCATCGTCATTCCTGAGTCTATCCAAGGTGGTTCATTCTACGGCGCTATGGAAGCGCAACTACAAGAAGCAGCAGACGGCAAACTAAATGCCGCCAAGTTTGCGCTTGTAAGCATTGAGAAGTTTATCAAAGAAGAGAAGCCCTACTACGATAATGTAGAGGCAGTTGTGGCTGGTGTTGAAGACGAATACGCTGATCCCGATAAGACAGACTCTACCGAACTTGGCGAAGTCCCACACCACGACGAGCAAGGCTCTATCCGCAAGGGCTACATCCGAGACCCCTACACCTTCTCTTACATGTACACAATCTAGGAGACCGTTATGTCAAATGATATGAAAGTCATAATGGAAAACTGGGACAAATTTATTTTAGAAGAAAATGTGGATACATCAGTTCCTTCTAAAGTAATCGCATCTATGTTTGATTTTGATGAAATCGAAAAAAATGTTAAAGACGAAATAAATGATGAGCAAGATTTAAATGAGGTAATTGCAACAGGAATTGCCGTAAGTATTTTTATAAAATTGATTGGTGGTTTGGGTTTAGGTTCCCTTTTGTTTAAATTTGCTAATTGGATGAAAGAAGTATTTACTGGAACGCAAAGTCAGGTTTTTACAAAATGGGAAAAAGGACTTGAAGAGGCTACTAAGACACTAGGCACTTTAGGAATGAATAGGATTGTAAAACACTTAATAGATGCTAAAGTTGCCGATCCAAACCAAGCAAACGAATATAAAGAAAAAGTTGATTTTATCTCTGGATTTATAGTTTTTATAATCTGCGTAGGCGCAGCGGCTAATGAAATCTATAAAGGTGCTGAAGCAGCAGGAGGACTTTCAAATTTCTTTAAAGAATTAGCTCAGAAAGCAGGGATTACTGATTCATCAGCTATTCAATCATTGTACCAACTTTTTGAAAGTACATTAGATGTAGGAGAGGGCAGTTTTGATACAATTAGTTATATTAAGAAATCCCTCGCGTGGTTAAAAAATTATTTACAAGGTAACCCATAATGGAACTCTTATTATTCGTCCTAATCGCCTACGGACTAACACAAATTTTAGTCTATAGTGACATGCCCATACTAAAAAAACTACGCCCTCAGAAGCAATCCTACAGGGGCTACGGCAAGGTTTTTCACTGCCCTATGTGCATGGGATTTCACGTCGGATGGTTTTTAGTCCTGCTTTCTCCTTGGACCGAACTATTTACGTTTGACGTTACACTAGTCAATGCTTTCTTGCTTGGTTGTCTCTCGTCCGCAACATCCTATGTTCTCAATATGGTGTTCTCCGATGAAGGAATCATGATAAAGCACAACTACAAACAAGATAACTTTTTCGGAGAAGAATAATGAACAACTTTCTACTATCTAAATGGGGACTACAACCAGTCCGTCGTTGCTGTAAAGGCTCCTAACTCGCGCGGGTAACGCCCGCACTTTACTTTTGAGAGAATAAAAATGAAACTACTACGAGAATACTACGAACTATGTGAAGGCGGTGTTTGCCAAGACCTTCTTACCGAAGAGGAAAGAAGGGATGTCGCTAACGGAATGACTTACCTTGTGGGTAAGTTGCAAGAAGCCGACGTTCAGAACGGCAATGGTCGTGTCTACCCCTACAAGGTTTTAGCCCGAGAGGTTCAGAACTATCAGAAACTAGTGAAAGAAAACAGAGCGCTAGGCGAATTAGATCACCCCGATAGTCAGGTAATCAACCTACAGAATGCTTGCCACTTGGTCACAGAGATCTGGATGGAAGGCAACAACGTAATGGGTAAGATCAAGGTTCTTAACACGCCGTCGGGTCAGGTTCTTAAGTCTCTCGTAGAATCAGGCGTCAAGCTTGGCATTTCTTCTCGCGGTATGGGATCTGTTTCAGAATCAACAGGTAAGGTCGTTGTCCAAGAAGACTTCCAACTAATTTGCTTCGACTTTGTGTCAGAGCCTTCAACCCCTAACGCTTTTATGATGAAAGAGGGTAAAGAATACACTAATCAGGTCTTTACAAAAGCAGATCGCATCAACAGATTACTAAACGAAGTTTTGAAGGAATCATGAACAAAGAACAACTCAAAAAATTAATCAAGCCAGTCGTCAAAGAATGTATCCAAGAGGTGCTCATAGAAGAGGGACTTCTCACAGAGGTTGTGGCGCAGGTTGCCTCAGGCATGACACGCCAACCAATTGTCGAGAACAAGAAATCAAAAGACAACCTACTTAATGAAGACTTGCAAATGAAGCGCAAGACCCAAGAGGTGAATCAGAAGCTACAAGAGCATCGTAAGAAGTTACTTGATTCAATTGGCAACGAAGCTTTCAATGGAGTTGATCTTTTTGAAGGTACAGAGCCATTAAGACAAGGTGGCGCTGTGGGTGAAACACATAGACCAAATGTTTTAGGTGATGATCCTAATGATGCAGGTGTAGACATCAGTTCAATTATGGGTAATGCTGGTAAAATTTGGCAAGCACTTAAATAGGAATACAAATGAGCAAAAGAAAGGGCGCTAATGTAGTTGTAAATGCGCGTGAGTGTCGTGGCAACCACGAAAAGATGATTCGTAAATTTATAAAAAAGTGCAAGAAGGCAAAAATTCTTGAACAAGTTAGAGATAGAAGATATTTCAAGAAACCATCCGATGTCAAAAGACATGCAAAGCAGGCAGCTATACGCCGCCAAAAGCGTAATGTTTTAAAGCAAAAGGCTAAAGATACCGCTCGCGAAAGAAATAGTTGAGACTATTTATTTACGACTATGTAAATACGGAGGATTCTTATGTCAGTATTGAAAGCAACAAGCTGGGGTCGCACGAGAGGACCCAAAACTTTAGTAGGTGTTCAAGGTGGAGAAGTTGATGTTGTCACAGAGGCTTCTCTAGATGCTGTCACAGACGGATACGCTACAGAAAATCAAAGATACTTACACGTTATGTTGGTTGACAAGAATGTTAGCACCAACCTAACAGTTACTCTCTATGGCTACAATCACGCATTTGAAAAGTGGGCTCCACTTCACGCTATCGGTACCGACACAGCGCTGACTATAACAGTTGCTGATTCTGGCACTGCTGAAGGCTCTCAGTCAGCCGATGATCGTGAATTGAGGACTTTTGAAATTGTAGGTGTTGATAGAGTTGCTTTTGTTGGGACCACCGCAGATGTCAGATGTTATGCTGCTTGTAGCACATTCTAAAGGAGTTTTATAATGGCTCAATTTGGATGGGCATATGTCAATTGTGAAGACACAAGCACTGGTGGTCAAGCGGCTGGACCAACCGGCTCTTTACAATTTCTTACTGGAACAAATGCAACCAGTGGTTCAGCAAAATTAGTATTTTATACTTCTTCATATGGTGTTTATTCTCCCAACACGCTACTCCTAAGTGGAACTCTTGTTGTGCAAGGGGTTCTTACGGCAAGCACCTTTGTTGTAAATCAAACAGATACTATTTCTGGATCTACTATTTTTGGAAATAGCAATGATGACACCCATCAAATAACTGGTAGTCTTTACGTTGGTGACGCATCAAGTCCTTCAACTTTTCAAGTTACGCCTTCTACTAGTCAAATAATCACCCAAGGTCTAAGAGTAAATTACAGAAGCGTTACTTCTGCTGGAACTTCTTCTACAAGCGATTATATTCTTGGATTTGGAGGAGCAGGTGCTTTGGAGTATAGAATCCACTCAGCGTCTGATGCTGGTGTTGGTGCATTGTTGTTAGTAAAAGACGAGCTTTCTTCTAGAGGAGGTGCTATAACACTTTCGGCTTCAAGCGGAGATACTATTGATGGAAATGGTTTCTATGAAATAACTGGTTCTTCGCCTGCCATTAGCCTTTATTCAAATGGCACAAATTGGTTTGTATTCTAGTAATGGAGAGAGCTTCGTATGGCGAAAAATCACTTAACAGGAAATGTCAGGGCTCCATCTTACTTTGGTCCTTTAGGCGGAGAGCCAGCAGATAACATTATCTCTGGCTCTTTACATGGAGACGGAACAAACATTTCTAATGTTGCTAGGGTTACCGCGAATGGCACAACAGATTATGTAGTAACAATTGGCTCGACAGCACAAAGTTTAGTTGGAGAACCAAACCTAAGATTCAATGGAACTCGCTTATATGTTAACGCCCCTGTTACTGCTTCATCTTTACACATAACTGGGCTCTCAGCAGGAACAGCGACAAGTGCTTCTTATCTAGCAATAGATTCAAACAATGATATTGTTCTCACTTCATCAGCGGGCGGCTCCGGTGGCACTATCGGTCCCGCCGAAGATGGTGATTATACTGATGGACTTTACACAGATTTTACAACCAGTACACCAATTGGTACACCAATCGATCGCTTTAATGAAGTTCTCAAGATCCTAGCCCCAACTCCTGCCCCAGTTGTAAGAGCAATCAACGAACAATCAACTGATGGCGTGACTGCCAAACTTTCTTTTGGTTCCTCCTACCCAGTTACAGATTACACATCTTCTGGCACACAAGCAGGGTTTGACGCCGTAGATAGAAGCGGTAGTTACAGTGTTGCCACAAGTGGCTCAAACTTTAGACTTGGTGTTTACAGCAATGAGCAAGACATCACCGGCACAATTAACTACAATGTAGCTGAGAGTGTAACAAATGGAAATGTTGCTTATGCATCCGGTGCGTTTGGAAACGGAGAAACAGGAACTCTAAAACTAGAACTGAACGGAACAGTGATTCACTCAGTTGATCTTTCTGGATTTGCCGGAACAGGAAACCCAGCAACTGGATCAGCGGAAAGCCTAACAAGCGGTTCAGGGTTTGTCAACGTTTCTGTCACAGCATCAAGTTTTGATGGTAACGGATCCGAGTGGTACATCTTCAAACACAGAACAGCAAAATACCAGATTTCTTCTGGTAGCATGAAAACCGGCTGGAACTATCTCCGAGTTATCCACACTGTAGGCTCAACAGATAATGAAACAAATTACATCGAATGGATAAACGATCCTTCCGGTGCTGTTGATGATCTTGCGATCTCAAACCCAAGAATAGAAGACATCACGCTTGTTGGCTCAAAGTATCTCTCAGGTGTGCAATACAACACAAACGCTACAGCCAACTACAAAGCAGACATTCTCAATCTCTACAGAAATGTCTACGCTGCGTCAGGCACGCCTATTTCATTCAGCGTTTCTAACTCCTCAACACCATCAGCACAGTCAGTTCCCGACATCGGTGTATCCGAGGACAACACAAAAACTCTAGGAATTACCGGCTCACTAGATGTCAACGCAGACGTTGATAATCTCTTCAACGGAGCAGTTACAACAAACGTTACAGTAACCCACCCACTAAAAGCAACTATCTCAAGTACAGGATCTGCTACAACAGGTAACGGCTTCCTAGTTGATAATAGAACACTAGCTAGTACAAACACTAGCGAGAAGTTCCACGACGAATCTTTCCGTAAGACTTCAGGCTCTTACGACACCCAAGGTGCAGTCGATGCTGCCGCATCAATCTGGAACTCTCAGAACCACATGACAGGTGGCGGTGCTGCTGGTCACACCGATGGTCTACTCTACTTCAACCAGAGACTTTATAGCCCTGTTGATGGTGACATTCCTGCAAGTGGCGACTTTAGCTCGATTGCCAACACAGAAACAGGACAGCCAGATTACTCTGGCGTAACCGGAACTAGAACTTTCTTCCGTGTTCTCACTAACTCAAGCGGTGTTACCAAGAGAGACATAAAGGTAACTTCTACAAAGAACGCAACTTCTTATTCCAATGCTGCTCTCGATACATCCAACATTCACTTCTACGCCAAGATCCCAGCATCAACAGGCTGGATGGACATTTCACAGGACTTCGTTTACGGCAGTGTTACCGATGGCGATGGTGCTCTTATCGCTGGTGCAGCAAATGATACTGACTCAGGCAACAACGTACACCACATTACATTCGGCACAGCAAGTGTCGCAAACGGCGAATACATCGTTCTAAAAATTGAAGCCGATGAAAGTTGGGCTGGTTACATTTCACAGCTAGATTTCCAACTTGGGGCGACTATAAACACAGCCACTGAAGCGCCAGCCCTCGATGATGTAGATGCAAACAACTCTGGTGTATCTGATGCCAAGTTGTCATTTGGTGCTTCCAACACCATCTCAGGCTACAGCAACGCTACAGGTTCTTCGATTGGGCTTACTGATTATGATTCCAACGATCTGTATTCTCTAAGTGGTGATCGTCGTGGCGTGTTCTCAAGCAAGCCAACCTTGGCTGGAGAGCTAAACGAAGATGTCGGTAGTAATGGTAACAATTACCCTGCAAATGCTTTTAAAGATGCATACACGGGCTCACTTGTTCTAGAAGTCAACGGCACAGAAGTGCATTCCGTAGATTTATCTACTACTCTCAATGCTATTTCTAATGATTTCAACGGCAATGGTTCAGGTTTCAGCGTCTCTTCAGTTGGTTTCAGCACAACGACCGACGACATTCCAGACTACACAAAGCCCTATAGAACAGGTGACTACGAGATCGGAGCAAACGATCAGAACGTTGGCTGGAACTACGCGAGAGTAATTCATAGAATTGGCGGAAGCGACACAACAACAAACTATGTTGAGTGGACCGTTGACACAGATTCTACCACACTATCGACCGGCAGTCTAGAAATTACAAACTTTGGACACACAGATGTTTACTACCAGTCTGGCATTGGTTACTTTGCTTCTCGTCCAACTGGCTCTTATCTATACACAGCACAGAACGTCTACAGAAATGTCTACCAGAATGGAACAGCCGTTTCATTCCCAACTACAACAAACTGCTCTATTACGAACATAAGAATCAGCGGTAGTGGTGTTGCTACGCAAGACACAGCAGCATCTTCTGTTTCTCTTCCTGCCCTTAACGACACAACAAATTGTGAGCAGCAAGACATTCAAGTAACAGGAACAGTCCTATTTGATTCCCTCACCTCGATCTCTGGTGGTCTTGGGTTGTTCACTGATTACGACGTTGCCGTCACATCGAGAGTAATACACCCATTCAAGTCTACTCTCAACACTGACTCTCAGTCAAAGACCTCTTTCATGGTCTACTCTGGCTCTGTTGGCAGCACCAACCTAAACACCGACGAATACTACAACACAGAAACTTACAGAATTATTTCTGGCAACTACGCAACACAAGCCGACATTACCTCATCTTCTAATGTCTGGGATTCACAAAACTCTGTCAACGATGGTGCAACCTATCCTGCCTACAACGACGGCTTGGTTTCCGTAAATGGTTACCTTATCTCCCCATTCCAGATCGGTAATGCAGGCGACACAAGAAACGCTGCTGATGGCGGTTCTCTACAAGCACCACCATCAAACCCCAACTACTCCACTCTATCATCAAGTGTAAGAACAATCTACCGTTACTTCGAGAACAACACGGCAAATGATAGAAGCAGTGTCACGATCACCATGTACGGCTCTGGCTCACTTGTCAAGAAAGCAACCTCCCTCGGTGCAAACGGAAACATCTATCTAGAGGCCAAGATCTCTGGAAAGACCGCTTGGCTTGATGTTGGTACAGCTTACTCAAGCAACAATCCTCTAGTAGATGGTGCTGGTGCTCTCGATGGCGCTGCACCCGGAAACCCAGCAGTTAACATCTCAGCCGGTGGTACATCAGTTGTTTGTAACTTTAATGGCGAGTCGTTGCTTGGAACAGGTGGCGGAACTGAATTGGTTGTACTAAAAATTTCAGCCCATAAAGATTGGATTGGGTATTTATCTAGACTACAGGTGGCATACAGCTAATGGCAGTACCCGGAACAGGCTCGACCAACCAGACTCTAACGTTTGCCGCAGCAAAGAAGCTTGCGGGCAAAGCGCATACCTCTAACCTGAGAGAGATCTACAACGAGACTATTCCGTCTAACGTTCAGATAAATGTTTCTACAATTCTTGGCGAAGCAATTCCTCAGACTGTTACAACCGACACTCTTTATCAAAGGTTTAGTGCTTCCGATGGTGGACCAACAGTAGTAGAGTATGTTGAATTCTACGTTCAGTCTATCGCTGGCACAACTTACGATGCTAATACAGGATCGTTTGGTGATGTTGGTTTTGGTGGTGGTGATGAGGCACAAACATCTGGTCCACACGGCTATCAGCTTGTCCTAACAAGCAGTTACGAAGCAAGCTCCTCTAACCCTGCTGCTGGCACTGGTTTCTTTGTTGATAATCAAGTTATTCATCAAAGTAACGGCGGACTACAACTTGTAAACCCCTCGTTTGGTCCGCAGACAGGAAACAACTACGGTCTCCAGATCTATACAGCACACCCTGATGACGGAGGGTTGCAGATTCCAACAACAAGCCCAATTGAGTGGTCGCCCGACTACTACAATGGCGTCATCTTTGTTCAGGATTATATATCGACTGCTGTTCCAACTTACGCTCGCGGCTTCATCTACATCGGTAAATACACAGACACTCTCATCACAGAAGCTTCTGGATCTGGCGGGTCAATCACAGTAAAGGACGAGGGCTCAGATTTAACTACAAGCCTGTCATCTCTAAACTTTGTTGGAGCAGGCGTAACAGCAACAAACTCTGGCGATGATGTAACAGTAACCATCACCGGCAACACCCTATCAAGAAACGCAATTACATCCACAACAACCTCTTCAGTTAGTAACACTATTCTTGGTATCTCGGCATCTGCTGACTTAGAAGTGCGCTTGCCAGCAGCTTCTGGGTTTACTGATGGACAAAGTTTTATTATTAAAGATGAAGGTGGTAATGCGGATCTTCACACAATCACAATTCTACCCACGGGCGCGGACACAATTGACGGAAGGAATTCATTAGTTTTAGAATCTCCTCATGCAGCTTTGCGGCTTTACACAGACGGATCTTCTAAGTTCTTTATCGTCTAGTAGCTTACATACTATTTATAGATGTAGAGGTATTGGTGTATCTATACCTATACACTTTCCATTTACTTAGGAGGATTTTATAAATGGCTTACAAATTTCAGTTGGGCGTAGCCCGACTAAGTGGTTCAACCACATTTGAAGAAGCTCTCATTGGTGAGAGCACTATTTCTGGTTCAGGACAGCTACAAGGTGCTTCTGTTGCTGTTGACGGCGCTGTCACTGGTGGTTCTTTGACTGACGGTACTGCAACACTATCTTCAGGAGGCTTAACACTTGCTGGTGCTCTTGGTGGTGCCACCACAATCTCTGGTTCTGGTGCTATCTCTGGTGGTTCTGTCTCGACCGATGGCGCTGTCACTGGTGGTTCTTTGACCGATGGCTCTGCAACATTAACCGCAGGCGGTCTAACACTTGCTGGTGCTCTTGGTGGTGCCACCACAATCTCTGGTTCTGGTGCTATCTCCGGTGGTTCTGTCTCAACCGATGGCGCTGCATCTGTTGGCTCCCTTGATGCTAACAGCGGCGGTATTTCCAACGCTGGCGCTATCGCAGGTGCTACCTCAATTGATGGCTCTGGTGATCTAACTATGGGTACCATCACTATGACTGGCTTTACGGTCGATGGAAGCGGGCATCTTTCCGCTCAGCAGATTACAGGATCTATTATTTCTGGTTCTGGACCAGTTTATGGCTCACTTCTTTCAACAGATGGTCTTGTTCAGGGTGGCTCCATTGAGTCTACTAGCACTATCTCTGGTTCAGGCAACATTTCCGGTGGTGGACTTGAAATTGGTGGTGGAACTATCATCACTAACCTTGCTGGTTCTGGTTTGACTGTATCCGGAAATAGCCTAACCGTTTCTGCTAATGCTGTTACAGCTATTACAGATGGCAGCGCCCTCACCGCTGGTATTAACTTCATGACCGCTTCTGCTGATGGTGTAGCTGTAACTCTACCAACCGGCAGTGGACTATCTAACGGAGATACCTTTAGAGTGAAAACAAGAATGGCAGAGGGCGAGACCTTTACCATTACTCGTACAGGTACAGATGTTATCGATGCTACAGAAACTTCTATTACCCTAGAGTCTCCCGGTGCAGCAGTCGATCTAGTCTACATTGGTCTTGGTAGTTTCATCATCCTATAGTATTTTCGATTGCTATTATTTGGATGCCCTCCTTTATGGGGGGCATCCTTTTTTGTATTGACTATTTATTGAGAACATAAAACAAAAGGAATTTTGTATGGCTTATAACGTTATCAAAGGAAATGTTGAGTTCAGCGGACCAACACAAGGCACAATTGAGGACATGGTTGATGACCACTCTGATCAGACTATTGGGGGCACAAAGACTTTCTCCCAAATGGTTACAGCATCTTCTGGGCTCTCTGCCTCAATCTTTTATGGTGATGGCTCACAATTATCTGGTCTCACATCCTCGCCTATTGACACCTACAACTCATCAGGAGATAACAGAGTTCTTACTTCAGTTGATTCTACGACAGTTCAGGGCGAAGCCAATTTGCTATTTGATGGTTCTCTGCTAACCGTAACAGGCGCAATCTCTGCGTCTTCTACTATTTCCGGTTCAGAGTTCTATGGAGACGCTACTGGCTTGACAAACGTTGGGGCAACAAACATAAATCTTGGTCAAGGTCTAGAAGATGATGGAAGCAATAATGTAAGAATCAAGTTGGACACTGCGCCTGCTCTTGCACGCGCAAATTCAGGCGTCAAAGTTGATCTTTCAGGTTTAGGTACAATGACATCTGGAGATTTAGAGATAACAGACACAATGTTAGTTTCAGATTCCGGTGTAAATAAGTCAATAACAATGGCAAACTTGACAACTTACTTTGGTGATGCAATCCCAGATACTTCGCCTGCTGGACTCAATACACAGATACAGTTCAACGATGGTGGTAACTTTGGTGCTTCATCTAATCTAACGTTTAGTTCTAACACTCTTTTCGTAACCGGCTCAACTATCCTAAATGGTACAGCATCAACAGCCAACATAATGCCATTAGCCGACGAGCAGTATGACATCGGTGATACGGATACTCGTTATGAAAATGCTTTCTTCAATTTTATGGACGGAGCGGTTGCATTTACCGGCGTTAACGACGAAGGTGCTGATCTGGTAAAAGGTAATGTTGTTTATCTCAAGGGCGTTTCAGGAAACACGCCCACAGTTGCTCTCGCTGCTTGTGATGATCCAGCCAAGATGCCAGCGTTTGGTTTTGTTGCCGATGGTTCTATCCCAAACGGACAACCAGTTAGAATCGCAACATTTGGTAGGCTAAACGGAGTAGATACATCTGCTTTCTCTCTCGGAGATACACTTTACGTTCAGACTGGTTCTGGTGGCGTATCTGGTAGTTTTACAAATGTTGCCCCGACTGGCTCTGGCAATCTACTACAAAACATCGGCAAAGTTGCAAAGGTCGATGCGTCTGGTCTTATCAGAGTTGGTGGTGCAGGCAGAACAAACGCAACGCCAAACTTAGATAAGGGTTATCTATTCATCGGTAACGATTCGGACCAATCTGTTCAAGACAACACAATCTTTGTCTCTTCATCTCAGAACAGAGTAGGGATAAATACAACAACCCCAGAACAAGACCTAGACGTTAATGGAAATTTAAAAACCCAAGGTTCTGTATTTGTTTCTACTTCGGTCCACACTGCAAGCTATTCCATAGTGATAGGAGACGAAATAGTTATAATGAACAATTCTTCTGTTGCAACCGCTAGTTTGCCAACTATTGGCGCAAGTGATATTGGGCTTACATTGACAATCAAGAGAACAGGAACAGGCGAAGTTCATGTCTCTGGTAGTGACACAATCGATAGTGTTGCAACAAAAGATCTAACACCACAGGGCGCGTTTATGGAAATCGTTGCCGCAGACTTTGGTGGATCAAATTATGGTTGGGCTATTATCGCTAAAAGCGGCTCTTTCTAGTGCGTTTACTATTTATTGTTACTAGTTAGATTGAAAAACTATTATTATAGGAGTTTTTGTTAATGTCTTCACTATTAGAGCAAGCAATTGTAGACGCCAAGGCGTTGAAGGAAGCCGCAATGAAAAATGCGGAAGCCACCATTATCGACAAGTATTCAGAAGAGGTCAAGTCAACCCTCAACCAACTTCTTGAGCAGGATGAGCTTGGTGCCCTTTTAGGTGGTGACGAACCCTCTGCCGACGCCGAAGGCGCTATGGAAGAGGAAGTCAATGCTGACGAGATTGCAGAAGGTGTCCCCGACGCTTTCACAGAAGACGTTGCTGAACTCGACGGCGTAAACGAAGGCGACGAGACAGAGGTTACTGTTGACTTTGCCGAACTTGCCGAGGCTCTAAAGCAACTTCGTGAGGGTGTCGAAGAAGAAACACTAAACGAAGAAGATGAAGAAGAAGCAGACGAAGAGCCAATGGATGAAGAACTCGAACTTGACGAAGAGTCCATCATGGAGATGGTCGCTGCTATGCTTTCCGAAGAAGAGGAAGAAGTCGAAGAGGGTGTTATGAAAGGTCCCACAGGTGATCTCAAGGATGTGCCCGGAAGCGAGGCTGCGAGCGTGGAACGCACGAAGAAAGCGAAAGCCGCCCGGAGACAGAAAGAACTAGAAAGATCTCACTATGGCAAGGGCGGTGACCCCCGACGTAAGGGTCTTGAAGAAGACGAAGATCTTTACGAGGAACTCTCCGATGACATGCTTGATGCAATTATGGAAAAACTTACCGTAGACATGGGTGCTACGCTCTCTGGTTGGGCTGGTCGTTCTGACGACGACATGAAGCACCAGATGGAGCTAGAGATGGCACACCGCCGCAGCACCGAGGTCGCAGAAGAACTCGAAGCACTTAAGAAGGCTCAAGAAGAGCTAGTGTTCGAGAACAAGAAACTAAAAGAAAATCTTTCCAACTACCAAGGAGTAGTTGAATCACTTAAGGAAAACGTGCAGGATGTAAATCTTAGTAATGCGCGTCTCCTTTACACCAACCGCACGCTGAGAAATACCTCCCTGAATGAGCGACAAAAAGAAAGAATTGTCGAAGCGATTTCTAAGGCTGGTTCGGTTGAGGAAGCGAAGACAATCCACGAGACCCTTCAAAGCACAGTGGCGTCCACTCCCCAGAGAGGACCACAATCACTAAGCGAAGCTATCACCCGTCCAACTTCCATTATCCGTGCATCTCGCAAGGAAGAGCCCAAAGTGGATCCTTTCCAAGCAAGAATGCGTAAACTAGCAGGTTTAGAATAAATCAAAAATTTAAGGAGGATTTATAATTATGTCTAGTATTGTTGAAAGATTGACCGAAGGCGTTGTCAATCGTGATATGCGTGCTGAGTCCCACGCTCTTCTTACCAAGTGGAAGAAGACCGGTCTCCTAGAGGGCATTGAGTCCGAGCGTCAGCAGAACTCAATGGCTCGCCTACTTGAGAACCAAGCCAAGGAGCTACTCCGCGAGAGCACCACTCTCGGCGCTGGTTCAGTCGAGGGCTTCGCCGCCGTCGCATTCCCAATCGTTCGCCGCGTTTTCGCTGGTCTTATCGCCAACGATCTCGTCAGCGTTCAGCCAATGAGCCTCCCCAGCGGACTCATCTTCTTCCTTGACTTCACCTTCTCCGGTGATCTTGGTGAGAGTGGCTCCCAGACCGATCGTCTCGGTAACCGTGTTGCCAAGTCAATCTACGGTACCAACCAAGTTGGTTCCGAGGTTGTCGATGGTGTTGATCTAGTTGACGCTACCAACAAGCGCGGCTTCGGTGGACCTCTTCGTGATGGCGCTACCGGCTACGCTTACGCCAGCGCAACTGGTTCAAACAGCACCACTGTTGCAAGTGATACCACCAACGCTGTTCTTAGAACCTTTATACTTGATGGTGCAGTTAGCGATGCTGACAAGAAGAAGATTCAGTACGACCCCGATCTTCTCTCCATTACTGACAGCACCTTTGGTGTTGCTGTTCTTGATGTTTCAACTGCAGATCACGATTCAGCACTCGGTGACCCTGACTTCAACAACCTTTCAGCGTTCGTGCTTGCACCACTCGCTAGAGGTTCAGACCGCGCGAGAACCCTAAGTGATACCTTTATCACTGCACTTGCGAACCACGGTGGTATTACTTCAGGCTCACTTGACACCAACAATGTTGACCAGATCCGTCGTTTGACCACCCGCGTTTCTAATGCAGACAGCATGTTGGCTTCTGATGGCGGCGAAGCAATTCGTTACGTCATTATCGGTGGAAGCTCTGTTGTTACCGCCGAATCGGCTGCTGCAGTCGTTGGTACCACCCTTGCTGCTGCTGACTTTGTTTACCCACTACAGGATCAGATTGATGCTGCTAGCACCGTAGGCGCAGTCGTTGGCGACCTCTTCCCACTTGAGAAGAACGCTGACATTCCAGAAATCGACATCAAGGTCGATTCCATCGCGGTCACCGCTCAGAGCAAGAAGCTCAAGGCTAAGTGGACCCCAGAGCTAGGTCAGGACCTTAACGCATACCACAACTTGGATGCTGAGGTTGAGCTTACCTCAATCCTCTCCGAGCAGATTGCTCTAGAGATTGACCGTGAGATCCTTGCTGACCTCGTTAACGGTGCCACCGCTGCTACCCGTTACTGGAGCCGCGCTCCCGGTCTCTTCGTTGATTCCAACGGAAACGAGCTAGGTGCAACTTCTGCTGCTCCTGACTTCACCGGTACCGTCTCTGAGTGGTACGAGACCCTCGTTGAGACCATCAACGATGTCTCCGCACAGATCCACCGTAAGACTCTACGTGGTGGTGCTAACTTCGTCGTCTGCGGACCCGAGGTTGCCAACATCCTTGAGTTCACCGCTGGCTTCCGTGCAAGCGTCACTCACACCGATGAGAAGGGCTCCATCGGCGCTCTCAAGGTCGGCTCACTCAGCAAGAAGTTTGATGTCATCGTTGACCCCTACTTCCTACGCAACGTTTTACTAGTTGGTCGTCGTGGTGCTAGCTTCCTCGAAAGCGGCTACGTCTATGCTCCATACGTCCCACTACAGACTACCCCAACAATCTTCGGACCAGAAGACTTCGTACCACGTAAGGGCGTTATGACCCGTTACGCGAAGCAAATGGTTCGTCCAGATATGTACGGTCTAGTCGTTGTACGTGGTCTCCTAGGTGAGTCTGGCGCTTGATAGCTAACTAACCCAAACTAAGCCCCCCGCCATAAGGCGGGGGGTTTTTTTATTGTGCGAGGCTTTTAATAAAATACCATACTATTTACTACGAATTCGCGATGTTATACATCGAGTATTAAAGCATATTTAAAAGGAGATTATAATATGGCTAAAGTAGGAAGAGCGGCTTACAACGCTTCTAAAATGAGAGTTGAGACTATCACTCCAACTGCTGATGGTACTACATCAGCTTACACTAAAGAAATTGGAACTGCTGAAACTGGTGAGGTTTACTTTGTAGACATTAGCACATACACAGCTAGTATTAAGTTGCCTACTCCGGTTGCTGGCTATTACTTCAGAATTGTTTTGGCAACAGCTTCCAATAACGAGGCTACCAAAGATCTAATTATCACAACTGGAGATGATGATGTTGATATGGGTGGTTCTATTGACGCTGGAGGCACACCCTTTGAAGTTACTGAAAACACTTCTAAATTGACTTTTGACACTTCCGCTGGTGCCGCAACTGTCGGAGATTACGTTGAATTTCATTGTGATGGTACTGATTGGTATGTTACTGGCATGACATTCAACACCAGTACCATGGCTAAAGCAGATAGCATTTGATAAGAGGTAACTAATGGGTCGTAGAAAGAAAAGAGCGAGACTCCTCGCACGCAAAGAAAGACTTCTGGGTTCCCCGGAGGTCGCTCCTGTTGTTGAGCAAGCACCAGTTGTAGCCGAGGCTGCACCTGTTGTTGAGGAGGCAGCAGTAGTTGCCGCTCCAGTTGTTGAAAAACCAGTTGTTGAAGAGCCAGTTGTCGAAGAGCCAGTTGTCGAAGAGGTGCCAAAGGTTGCAAAGCCTGTTGCCAAGAAAACAACCAGAGCAAGAAAGACAACCACAACACGTAGAAAGACCACCGCAAAGAAAACTACAGATAAAAAATAATATTGCCTCCTTTTTCAATATTCCCCCCTACTCATTGTAGGGGGGGTTTTTGTTTATGCTGTCACTATTTACTACGACTAGGAGGCTCTATGAATGCCCACAAACTTACAACCACTTTCCGAGACTAGCGCAGTAATTCTTTCATCTACTGGTGATCCGTCAGCAGTAGCCGCAGCAGTCCCGTTTGGAATCTACAGTGATTCACAATACTTTCTTACTGGTGCTGCAAAGCAAGTAGATTTTGTTTACAAGCGACTTGGTGGCGATGTTGTTGATATCGAGCTTACAAATGCAAATGTTTATGCTGCATACGAAGAAGCAGTTCTAGAATACTCATACATCCTCAATATGCACCAAGGCAAGAATGTTCTTTCTGATGCGCTTGGAAAGGCTACAGGCACATTTGACCACAATGGCGACAGCCTCTCAGGACCAGATGGCGTAAACTTACAGTATACCAAGATTACCCTATCTTATGCCAACAAGGTTGGTGACGCAATGGCAACCATGGCTGGGTTTGGTGGAACTACTCCAATCTACTCCGCTTCTTTCACAACTGTTAAAAATCAGCAGGACTACGACCTTCAGTCAATTATTTCTTCTGCTTCTGACACAGGATTAGACGACGCGGGTAATGCAGTGCCATACGCTGGAAAAGTTGGAGACTCCAGAGTAATCATTGATAAGGTTTTTTATCGCTCTCCAATCGCGATGTGGCGCTTCTATGGCTACTATGGTGGTATGGGCGTTGTGGGCAACTACTCAACCTATGGCCAATATGCCGACGACTCTACATTTGAAATTGTTCCAACATGGCAGAACAAACTACAAGCCATCATGTACGAAGATTCCCTTTTCACAAGAACCTCCCACTACTCTTATGAGATTATAAATAACAAGCTAAGACTCTATCCAACTCCACGCGGAGAGGATAACTTCGCTGGTTATCTTGATCGTGTTTGGGTTCGCTTTAGGATTACAGACAACTCTTGGGGTGAGAACGGAGACACTAACACAGGCGTAAACGGCGTCAACAACATAAACACACTTCCATTCGATAACATTCCTTATCAGAACATAAACTCTATGGGTAAGCAGTGGATTCGCAACTATGCTCTCGCTTTATGCAAGGAAATGCTAGGACAAATTCGTGGTAAGTTCCAGTCTGTTCCAATTCCCGGCGAGTCTGTTACGCTCAACTATTCTTCCCTTCTATCCGAGGCACAAAAAGAAAAAGATGACCTACGACAGAAGTTAACAGACATGCTGAAGGAAATCGAATACCCAGAACTCGCAAAGAAAGAACAAGAGAAGGTTGTTGCAGCAGAAGAAACTCTTCGTCGCTCACCACTACCTATCTTTGTAGGATAACTAAATGTCAGATAACGAATGGTCTAGACCAGCATCACCACCTCCTCCACTCTTTCTTGGTAAGAAGGAGCGCGATCTTGTCAAGCAAGTCAATGACGAACTTGTAGAAAAGGTAATCGGACAACAGATCCTTTACTATCCTATTGATCTCGAAACAACAAACTTCCACGAGCTTTATGGCGAGGCAATAGAAAAAACATTCCTACCACCCGTAAGAATTTACGCACTCGTTAAGTTTGATAATGAAGACACAACCTACCTAGATTCAGTGGGGATAGATAGCGTTTCACAAATTACCGTCCATTTCCATAAACGCAGACTAACAGAAGACCAAGACGTTTTTGTAAGAGAGGGAGACTTCGTTCTCTATGGAGATCTCTACTACGAGATTATGAAACTCTCAACACAAAGAAAACTATTCGGTCAAGTAAACCAAACATTTGAAGTGTCTGCTCTATGTAAGAGAGCACGCAAGGGACTATTCGATGCTACCTGATAACTTTGATTTCGCACAACTCCCAGAAGACCAGAAAGAGTTTACCCTACAAGAGATAGGGATGCTTGCTTCTCGAATTGAAGACATCGATTATGCGATGATGTCTTGGATTAAAGAAGACCTTGGCTTAACAACATTAACCAATGAAGGCTACAAGAATGTCCCTGTTCTTTGGCAAACACCCGAGCGTACATTTCAAATCAAGAATAACAAAGATCTGCGAGATCCAAATAACAATAATTCTGGTGCTATTGTCTTGCCTGTAATCACAGTTGAAAGAACTACCATAACCAAGGATCCAACTAACAAGGGTGGTTTTCAAGCTCACATATTCTCTAATAAGCGTAATGGCAGGACTGGACGTATGACCATTGCTAAGCGTATTAAGCAAGATAAGACACGAAACTTTGCTGTTGTAAACAATACTCGCACAAACACGTCAGGAACTAGGCAAAAATTCTTCCCGAGAGAGAACAAGAAGGTCGTTATTGAAACCCTTTCAATTCCTATCCCTATCTATGTGAATCTCGACTACAAGATCATAGTCAAG